>SNQW01000018.1_pt1 | contig 223667 bp, 219 predicted proteins | sample 2580511 | NCBI WGS metagenome assembly SNQW01 (sample SAMN10953775, study PRJNA522744) | food fermentation metagenome | isolation source: 8-hour incubation of native-enriched microbial consortia from nixtamalized... | place: Mexico | collected 2017-09-24
ACAGTTAGAGGAGCATGTTGCGGGATGTAGCTATTGTAGAAATCTACTTCACATGAAGCTTGAGGATTTGCAGGAATTCGAAGTTGTACTGAATGAAATTCCTCCCTTACCGGATTCTTTTACTTATGAAATTGAAAGTAAAATAAAGGAAAAAGAATTAACGGACTTGGAAAACCGTAGAAAAAAGAAAGGGTTACATATTATGAAAAAACTAACTATTGCTGCAGCAGGACTAACAGCGGCCGTTTCTTTAGGGATTTTTGTTTCTCCAACATTTGCAAGCTATGTAAACAGCTTGTTTAACGATAAAGGCATAAAAACTGCTGCTGAGAATGGCTTTACACAGAAGTTAGATATGAAAGTAATGGATAAAGGCATCACCATTGAAGTAAAGGAAATCCTTGCTGATCCCTTGCAAATTGCACTCATCATCGATGCCAAAGATAAGGAGGGAAAAAAACTAACTGTTGATGATTTACAAGGGATAGAATGCTTTCTTACCGACAAATCAGAAAACAAAAAGTTTGAAAGAACAGATTATCCAGCTACCGGATGGTCATTTGGACCACATGACGATTATATTATAATTACGCGGGAAATGAATGACCTTTTTAATGAACAAAATCCAATGCCTGACGATATGTTCGTTCACCTCAACTTCCATAAGATTGGTAATACTGAGGGGAAATGGCAATTTAAAATCCCGGTAGATATGAAGAAAGCAAGCGCAGCTACCAAGTTAATTTCCATTAATAAAGAATACACATCCTTGCAAGGGCTATCTTTTAATTTTAAAAATATCGAATTTCTCCCTAGTGCAACCCGCATAACACTCGAAACAAAGCAAACAAAAGAATGGAAGGAAAAAACACAAAAAATCTCCAAAGAAAGAGGGTTTCGTGATGATTTGAATAATTTGAAGGAAGGTGACGATTTTACGCCTTTCTATGCTGCCCATGCTTTAAAAAGTACCGGTTTTGCCTACCAGCTTCTTGATGAGCAGGGTAATGTTATTGTCGCTCGTGATAATGTGTTAAGACAAATAGGCATTCAGAAAAATGAAAATCCGATTAGTGGTTTAGGCGCAAAAGAATTACCTGATGGCAGTACGAAACATTTTGATTTGTTTCTCCCAATTAAGGACAAAAAACTGCTTACACTTAAACTATACGCTATCTACACGAACGAAGTGACGGACTTCCAAGCTAGGCTAAATTTAGCAAACCTTAGCAAGAATCCCGTCACCCAGAAGGATACCTTTGGAAATACATTCACCTTTAAGGATTTCACATTAAGAGAAAGGGACGAGTATAGACAAGGTAATCGTAAAGACATAATTAAAGTTAAAGATGGAGTGATTAAATTTGAGGCAACATTAGCCAAGGATATCGTAGATACCGATGTCTGGTCGGCAAAGGATGACACAGGAAAAGGATATCGTGCATATCCAGACTATCCGGGTTATTGGGATGATAATAAAACGGTAATTACGAAGGATGAAAATGGTCTTGTGCATTTGAGTGGAGAGATTTATATCAACAAGATAGGGCATCAGCCGAAGGAACTTACTTTGAGCTATCATATTGTAAAAAAACAGCACCGAGATGTTGACTGGAAAGTGGATATCCCTTTAGGTAAATAAAGGAGAATTGCCCCTGTTTTTTCTATATAGAGGTCTCGTCATATCGCTATGGGGCTAAATTTTTTAAATATTCCCAAAACGATAAAAACATGGTTGTTTACCTTGTTTTAGAGAAAGGATCGCAAAACCAATCTTACGCTACGATTTAAACAACTACGGATATCATGCGCAAACGGGCAAAAAAGTGGATGAAAAAGAGCTTGCTTCTGTGCAATCAAAAAAGAGTCAGAGATTCCGTCCTGGGTCGACAATGGTATATGGATCAGCAAGCTCTAGCACCGCTTCTTGTATATGCATGGGATCACTTAAACGAGTTTGGTTATGTGGATGCTCTGACAGGTGAATATATCAAGCAACCTATTGACCAGGAAGACGAATAAAGCAGTCAAGCCCCGCTATTTATACGGACAGCGGGGCTTCACCACATCGCGGATTTAAAACGCTAAGTAAGCGCGGACAGAAAAAATCCTGTTTTTACCACATTAAGGGGGTGTAAACGGCTTTCCTCGCCTTCTTTCTGATCAATCAAAGTAAGAGAATGGCTTCCCATAGGAGATCTGCTTTGGAAAACGGATCACCAAAGAATTATATTCCTTTGTACTGAATAAATAGGCTTCATGCCAGGCACCTTCACCACTCATCCGCTTGATATCAAGAGCTATCTCGATTCGCTGTTGCACCTCCATTTTATTCCTCCAAAAGATTCGTTATTCTTTTATTCGATGTTGATGGTCAAAAATCCTTTATAAAGTGTTTCCACAGCATCGACGAGAACGAGGCAGGCCGTGATAGGAGCGGAACGGAATATAAAGAAAGAGAGGCTACAAGTCACTGTAAAACTATCTTTAAGTCAAGCTATTTAAGCTTCAGGTTCATATTATTTCATATGGTGACTACAAATTAAATCGTGTCCCTGTTTAAGTTGGGCACTAGGCTGCAAAAAATATATCATATTTAAGCACTCTTAGATAAGGGTGCTTTTTCTTTTGGGAGGAAAAATACGTTAGTAAATGCAAACGGGATGCAGACACATACATAAGAAAGGAATGAGGACTATGTAACCTGTTAAATCGCACAGGATATTTGTCTCCAAAGGAGTTTAGAGAAGCTCTATCTTTAAAAGCGGCATAATGGTCTGGACTTTAAGGGTTTATTAAGCTATGTTATATGATTGGCGATAAATTTTCACTAAGTCAAGTTGAACTTAAAACTGATCTAAAATGATTTAATAAAAAGGAGATTAGTGATGTTGCCACTTAAAGAGGAGGTGATATAAGTGTCAAAGCAATTGATTGGTAAACTTCTTATTATTTTAGGTTTTGTACTCATGATGGTAAAGGCTGTATTTTTCCCGTCCTATGAGTTCAGCTATATCTTTACTTTGATTTCACTTGGACTCTGCTTCATTGGTTCTATACTTATTCCTAATTACTCTACAAAAAAGGACAAAAAATAAGAATCTAAATAGAAAAGTCATTATAAATGTAGATCAAATCACACTTATATATTTTTTAATAACTTAACGATAATATTTACGGAAATAGCATTTTAACAAGACGATAATTCGTTTTTATCGAGAGGTGTTTTAGTGAATTAGAAACAATTAGAACAAGAAGTAAAGAGGGAGGGTAGCTATGTCAACACTTGAAAAGGCCATTATCATAGCAACAAAAGCGCATGAGGGTGTAATCGATAAAGGTGGAAATCCTTATATACTACACCCACTGAGAGTAATGATCAAACAAACAAGCGAAGAATGTAGAATTGTTGCAGTACTACATGATGTTGTTGAAGATACAGATATATCTTTAACCGATTTAAGAAATGAGGGTTTTAGTGAAGATATAATTCTGGCAGTTGATGCATTAACAAGAAGAAGCAATGAATCCTATATGGAATTCATTAGCCGCTGCAAACAGGATGCTATGGCTCGTCTAGTTAAATTAGCAGACATTGAGGATAATAGTGACATGAGCAGAATTAAGAATCCAACACAAAGAGATTATGACCGGTTGCAAAAGTACAAAAAGGCGAAAGATGAACTGTTAAGTTAAAAGGTTCATTATAGATAAGTCAATTTTAGTTATGCAGTCCAGAAGTCTCTAGATATGAAAGTACTTCTCAAAAACAACAATGTAGATAATCCGGTTCTTGTTTAGCTGTAATAATGAAAGTACTAAACACAATATAAAAGAACTCTTGCTGTCCTTATTTGTATTTCAAATGACCGTAGTTTGCGTCTATCAAAATTCAATGTGTGGTTTCTTTGTTCAACGAAATAGGTTAATGGAAGATAAATAACTGTAAAGGATGGGAGAATTGAAGAAGAAACTTTGGATTTCTGTTCTAATTTTAGCAATAACTATTGGTGGTTTTTATTCCTTTGTGAAAGTTAATCCACCATTGGGTATTGGTACACTTGCTTCAAGCGAAGATAAAAAATCAGTTGTTGTTGGAATTGGTAATAAGGGCTTTCGTGAAGTGAAAATAGTAGATGTTTCAGTTAATAACAATGAAAAACCATCAAAAACAAAAGCACAGGTTAGTAATGCTTTACAAGGTTTCATCATAACTGATGATTATAATAATAAGGAATCAATAAAATATGGATTTAAGAATATAGAGGATGTAACTATTAAGGTAGGCACATTTTCTTCTTCTTACTTTAAAAAATTAGATGATGGTACTGCTACTAAAAACGATAAAATTTATGGGATTAGTGTTATTCATAATGAAGCAATAAATAGGGTTAATATAAAATATAGCTATCTTGGGATTTCGTTTAATGAGACTGTGTTCTTGAACTAAAGCGTAAAGGGGGCGTTAGTTTACAAAAATGGGGGAACCCTGATTGATGGAGGGTCCCTAAATATTTATGCAATTATTAATATTAAAATTTAACAAAGCCTTATAAAAGGGATGAAAACCAGTCTAATTAGGCTGGTTTTTTTACATATCTCTGGTTGTTAGCTGCCATTAGACGCTCATTAAACTGGTTATTTGCTAAAAAACGTATTACCAATTAACAGAAATACAAAGGATTTCGATATTACTTAAATTCTTTGTTCTCTAATATAATCACCTTTGCATTTGTCGATTTTCCTACTTGTTTCGTGTGCTCAACCAATCGAATAATATCGTTACAGCATTGTTTGGCACCAAAAACTAATAAAGGTACACCAATGAAATCGATTTTTAATCCTCTAGAAAGGAATCCTCCAATTGTCATAGCAAACGGTACAGTTGGTGATGTGTTAGAAAAAATTATTTTTTCATGAACTTTATATTTATCTTGTAATAATAAACTTAAGTTTTTTAAAGCTGGAACAACAAGTTTGGAGGATTTTCGACCAATTGTATAGACGGAATTTCCATCCATATCTGTCCCTTGAAAAATAATCTTTCCCATGTCAGAACTGGTCAACTTATTGAAATAGTTAACATTCAAGATTTCTTCTTTAGTCAGCTTTCGATCAGTCGGCAATTTTTTTAAATGATATGCTGCTGCTAGGGCAGTGGTATGGGTTCCACCATAATCATTATATATATAAATCACAGTATCATCCTTTATGATTTATCTATTTATATTTATTATTGTCATTTATACGAGATCCTATCCAGAAAATCTCCATCTACCCTTAGAGACAGCATTTTTCTTTACATAGAGAATGTTATCAAATCAGATGTATATAGCGTTTTTATGTATGAGCTAATCTCTAATCGATTCTAATGGTATCGAATTGGATTTTGGCACACGTCTTGCTTTTACTTGACCTTCTTAATGCACTTGTAGGGCCCGATAGTTGAAACAATCATTTATTCCATAATATCAATCTTATATCTTGACCATTTTTTACCCCTTATGATAAGAAAGTAATAGAGGTGAAATCATGTTTGCACTAATGACCAGAGTAATTATTCTCTCAGATATTCTCAATTTAGGTTTGCCGGTAGGCCAAGAAGCTTATATTATTGCACATAATCGTAGAGTTGATGTAGCCTATCAATATCTTATCCGTATTCCGGCAATCCAGAAGGAGTTTTGGGTGGTAGAGAATGACATCAAGCCTTTAACTGAAGCAGATACGGTGAAGGATTATTCCTGCGAAGTTGAAGAAGTGCTCATTGATGTGGCATTACAAACGAAACAATTTAATATCATTAAACGGTTGAAAGACGATAATAAGGCTGATCGTTAGTGTCAGCCTTATTTTTATATTTCTTTGCTGACATGGAGATTTAAAATTAGAAACGGGAAATTTACCAAGCCCAAAAATAAAAGTGATACGAAGTCGAAGTCGAGAGACAAAAAGGATACAAACAAGGGCATATTTCAATACAAGAATTCTTATATAGGCGGTAATAGTGCAGTTGGGAACATTCTAAATAGACTACTAAGTGATGATCAATTAAAACAATTTTCACTTGAATATCGTGAAACATCCAGCAGCTATTAGCAGAATAACAAATTTCATTGAAAAAGCCCTTCGGAGCTTATTTTGAAGGACTAACGTTTCCTAATTTTAACACATTAATTTATGCAACAACTTTTATCCAATAAATTGTGCCAATTGCTTATTAAATTTATCATGCTCTTCCCACATTAATCCGTGACCACTGTATTCGAACGGCACAAGCATAGAATTTTTAATCCCTTTGTTCTGTGCTACAGCAAGTGGAAATAGACACACTTTGTCATGAACACCATGAAAAATTAAAGTGGGAACGTTTATTTTTCCTAGATCAGAAAACAAGCTTTCATCTCTAAGCGAGGCTAGAACCGCCGCCGTGGACCAACCTGCCGCCTGTAAGCCCAACTGAAAGAACCAATCTGAGAAAGGCCCAGTTACATGCTGGAAGAAAAACATGTCACCAAATCCCTCCAACATTTTTGGTCGATCATTATACGTTTCCTGAATGAGTTTATTTACATCCTGCTTAGGTAATCCATATGGAAAATCAGGACGTTGAGTTAGGCTAGGAGCTGCCGCGCCGAATAAAGCAAGCTTGGATACCCCATATCCTTTATGACGAGCCATGTATCGAACGGAGATCGCTCCTCCTACAGAGTGTCCCGCGAGTGTGAAATTTTGTAATTCAAGCGTGTCTACCACAGCTCGCACATCGTCTGCCAATCGATCGTACGAGTAGTCTCTCCAAGGCTTATCTGATTTACCGAACCCTCTGATATCCACTCCGATACACCGATACCCCATTGCGGGAAGTATATTAAACTGATATTCAAACAATTTATGATTTGCTGGCCAACCATGTATAAATAAGATTGGTTTTCGGCCTCCTCGGTTAACATCTTCTACATAAATTTTTACATCTGGTTCTACTCGAACATAGTATCCCACATGGATTCCCCCAATTAGTAAATCTCGTCAGAAATACGTTATTCATTTGAGCTTAAATGGGTGAATACCCCATCTATTTTTTAAACTATATAAGTTATGGTTAATATTTTGACATGGTAGCGTGGTTGGAAGTAGGAGAGATGGAGAAAGAAGAGGGTGGATATGCCCTGCGCCCCGGCAGAAAAAAGGCGGACGTGTCTTTTTCCGACCGCTCCCGCCCACCGCCCTTTCTTTTTTTCTTACCTCTCACCACAAGAATTTGTCGATTTATCAAATCAGGTGTATATATACTCACCTTTTATTTTGAGTCGTTAGAAAAAGAAGTGTTTTCTCATGTATATAAATCCAAATGATCTTGACAATAAGCTATCGAGTAAGTTATATTTTGATTAACTTTATCTAAGGAGAGATTTTGATGTCGGCGGTAGTTCTTAACTAAGAAATTCCATACAGAGGTTTTTGGTAAACCATTCAAAATTTTGCTGGTTCAGCAATGTTTATTTGTGATGGTTAATTAATGACCTTGGAATTAGTTAAGAACAACGGATATCATACAATGCCTTAGGTGTATACCTATCATTGCACCCACATCCGTGCTGAGTTCAGCGCGGATTTTTATTTTATTGGGCACTTTTTTAGGTATCAACAAAAGGGCGGAGAATGACTATCGTTCATTCTTCGCCCTTTTTATTTTTTTATAAGGGAGCGATCAATCATGAATGAAAAAACGTTACGGAGATTGGAATACGACAAAATTAAAGAGACGCTTAAAGGATATGCCATTTCGTACATGGGAAAAAAACATGTTGAACACATGATCCCTATGACATCTGGGAAAATTTTGCGAAAAAAACTAGACGAAACGGCTGAAGCCAAATCATTGCTTCAGTATGGCGCAAGTGTTCCCATTCCTTCGTTGGAAGGAATCGAAAATATTCTAACGCTTTTGGGAACGGGCTATGTGTTTAGCGAAAAAGACTTTTCTCATATTCATCAATTCCTGACTAGCTGCGCGCAATTAATGAAATACATGGCAGCCAAATCTGATGTCGCACCTCGTGTCAGCACATACGCGGCATCTATGTATACCATGAATAAATTGAAGTCGGAAATTGAGCAGAGTATCCACCATGGGCAAGTTATTGATACAGCAAGTAAGGATTTAATGAAGGTACGTAAACGTATTTCTGTTATGGAAGAACGCCTGAAAAGCAAGCTAGATTCTTTGATAAGCAAATATCGTTCTATCCTGCAAGAGAATGTAATCAGCACACGGAATGGACGCTACGTTATCCCTATCAAAAAAGAATATCGAAAGCAAGTAACGGGGAGGGTGCTGGATGAATCGGCAAGCGGTCAAACGGTATACATGGAACCAAATGAAATCAGTAACCTTCAATTTGAGATTACAGCACTAAAAGCGGAGGAAGAACAAGAAGTAACGAAAGTACTGATTCGATTATCAGCCCTAGCAGAAGAGTCTGCTCATGAGCTTCAGGTGAATGTAGAGACGGTGGGTACCTACGATTTTCTCTTTGCAAAAGCAAAATATGCGCTGGCAATCGCTGCTTCCAATGTAGAAATAAATGAGGAAGGGATCATCGAGCTCCACGAAGCTAAGCATCCTTTACTTGGCAAACAAATGATTCCTTTGAATTTCCAAATAGGATACAAGTATAAATCCCTCATTATCACGGGGCCAAACACAGGAGGAAAGACACTCACGTTAAAAACCGTCGGCCTATTAACTGCCATGGTACAGTCGGGTTTGCTGGTACCGGTGCAGGAAGGAAGCAAGTTTTCTATTTTTAGCAATATAGCCGTGGATATCGGCGATGGGCAAAGTATTGAACATGCTCTTAGCACATTTTCTGCTCATGTTCATAATGTCATTGACATTTTGAAAATCACTGACCGTTCAACACTAGTGCTAATCGATGAAATGGCTTCCGGTACGGATCCAGGGGAAGGCGTTGGCTTGTCTGTTGCCATTCTCGAAGAACTGCACAGGAGAAAGGCAACTGTAGTAGTGACTACACATTTCAATGAGATCAAAAATTTTGCCGCTGTCACACCTGGTTTTGAAAATGCTCGTATGGAATTCGATACTGAAACACTTCAACCTTTGTATCGCCTACGAATAGGAGAAGCGGGTCAGAGTTACGCTTTCTCGATTGCCCTAAAATTAGGTATTCCATCTGAGATTATTCAACGGTCTCGCGAAATTACCACGAGCGGTTTTTCTCCTGATATTCTGCAGAAAAATTGTACGAATGAAACAAGTGAGAGCAATAGTAAGAACGTAAGCGCACAATCAGAATCACAGCTAAATGAGGACAAAGAAGTTCATGAAGAACCATCCGACAATAGAAGAGCGTCTTCTGAGACTGTAAAAGCTTTTGAACTAGGGGATTGTGTATACGTTTCTTATTTAGGAAGAACCGGTATTGTTTTTCAAAAGGAGGACTCAAAAGGCAATGTCGGAGTAATGATTCAAAAACAGAAATACAAAATCAATAAAAAGAGACTTGTCTTACAAATTGAAAGCAAGGATTTGTATCCGGAAGATTACGATTTGGATATTGTTTTTGAAACAAAGGAGAACCGGAAAAAGCGAAAATTGATGAATCGTAAGTATGTAGAAGGCCTTTCTATTGATACAAAACGGGAGGAGTGAAAACGCAATGTACACGAAATGGGCATGGATGATCGCATAGAGCAATTTTTTGCGAAAAGCGGATATTGTACATTAGTGATGATGACCTCTTGAATGTTTCACTGGAATTTCTCTTACAAAGGACGAAGCATATTAGTCATGTATAATATGCTTCATCCTTTATTACATGAAAAATTAAAGTGTAGGGAAGTGTAATTTTAGTCGATGAGAGTGAAAACGAACTCTTCCACGTCTTTACCACGTGCGTTGGAAAACCCGCTATCTTCGCCTGAGACTGTGAATCTTAATAGAGCTTTTTTAGATCCATCCTAACGACTTTAAGTTCTTTTTCCTGTATAATTTCTTGGAAGAAGTTCTTCAGAACGTTTGTTATTTCGGAAATATATTTATATAAATGTGTATTACAGAGCAGAAAAAATAATAAGTGAGTAAAAGGAGTGCTTCTCAGAATCTCGAATAGAGCACTTACCATTATGTCTAAGAAAATGTGCGTATGTACACCCCAATTGCTTAATTATTCAGCGATGGTCTTCCCACTTTTTATTTGCCATAGCCATGGATTTCTTTACTCCTCTTAATCCACCCGTACGACCGATTTTTATATGGATGACTTTGCAAGTTCAACTGGACTTGATTTTAATTTAAATTGGCTTTCCACCTCCTTTTCATTAATGTCTAAGTTAATGATTTATAAAAAAAACCACCATCTTGCATTAATTTACTAAATATTAATAAATATTTAATTAATGAAAATATTGCTAATAGAATTTCTTCGTGGTAAATTAGTTATAAAAAACGAAGTGTATCCTTCATTTTTGAATGAAAAGTAAGTTTAAACTTCCTTATTCTATTGTAGGAGGAAATCAAGTTACCGTGACTGCTCAGAGGATTGATGACATGTTTTATATGGAGTAAATGTTGTGAAATTCTTTATCAAAAATGTATAAGGGGAAGTTAAAATGGAAAAGAAAATCGATAGCCTGCATGAAAGGGCCTTTGTCATTGACGCTCATTTTGATCTTTTGATGGATGTAGAGATTCAGCGCGCAAAAGGCCGGAGAAAAGTCATTGAAACGGATTATCTGCCTGGCTTCAAAATGGGTGGGATAAATCTTATCGTTGCATCCATTTTTATTGAAAGTGAGTTTCTGCCAGAAATGGGGCTGCGCAAAGCGTTGGCCCAAATTCATTCATTGTATGAAGAAATCGATGAATCACCTCATCATATTATGATTTGCAAAACGTATGAAGATATATGGAAGGCAAAGCAAGAGAATAAAATTGGATTTCTTCTATCATTTGAGGGAATCGAACCTATTGGCCATGATATAAGACTACTAAGGATTTTTTATGAATTAGGTGTCAGGATTGTAGGACTTGTATGGAGCCGGCGAAACTATGCTGCGGACGGAAGTCACTTTACACCTGTTCGTGAAGGGACAAAAGGCGGCTTGACCGCTTTTGGAATCGAGGTTATTGAGGAAGCGGAAAAGCTTGGAATGTTCATTGATGTTAGCCACTTAAATGATGAGGGTGTAGCCGATGTATTAAAAACGGTCAAAAAGCCGGTGATTGCCTCCCATTCTAATGCACGAGCCTTAATGCCGATAATGAGAAACATTAGCGATGAACAAATGCAACAAATTGCTGCAACAGGCGGCGTTATCGGGATTAATGCCGCAAGCATTCTTGTCGCCGAAAGTGATGAAAAATCTAACCTAGAGCATTTAATCAATCATCTGGATCATATGGTTAAAGTAGTTGGAGTTAACCATGTTGGAATCGGCTTGGATCTATGCGACATGGTCATGAAATATGTCTCGCCTGATAATTTCGGAAAATTTGAACGAATTCCGTTTGATGTTGTCAAAGGTCATGAAAGCTTCAAGGAGATTACACAAGAGTTAATTAAACGCGGATACAAGGATGAAGAAATTGAAGGCATATTAGGTAATAACTTCTTACGTGTATATAAGGAGGCTTTTAAGTGAACGCATTCATAACAAGTGAAGCGGCCATCCTGGCGTTGTTAACTTCGGTTGTTGCCCTATCCTTTTACATTTTGCGCTTTAAATGGGCAGTATGGATTGGACCGGCTTTAGCCTCCGTTGTCATTGGGATTGCATTATCAAATCTTAACATTTTGCCTCACTCCCATAAGGTTTACGAAGTATTCATGACCTACGCAATCCCGCTATCATTGACGATGATGCTACTAAGCGTCAATCTAAGAGAATGGATACAGCTTGCCAAAAAACCATTGCTTGCGATGGGGTTTGCCGTTGGAAGTGTAGCTGTTGTCACAATCGTTGTAAGTATCTTTTTAGCAGCGAAAATTCCGGAAGGTTGGAAAATTGCTGGCATGTTAATCGGGACATATACGGGAGGAAGCTCGAACTTAACGGCAATTGGTACAGGATTAAATGCAACTCCGACAACGTTTGGCAGTGTAAACGCGGCTGATTACGTTGTCGGTATTCCGTCTTTATTATTCTTTTTTGCCTTACCATCAATTGTTGCAAGATCAAAATGGTTCCAAAGGTGGTGGCCGTACTCATTACAGGAGGCAATGGACGGAAAGGAAGAAAGGCAGGAACTTTTCGCTAAAAAGAAATGGTCGATCACTGATATTGCTCTTCTTTTTGCTATTGCATTTATTGTAACAAGCTTTTCAACTTACTTATCAGGCTTCTTCCCAGAGCTATATTCGAGTGCGATGCGAATTATTTTTGTAACCACATTTGCGATTATTTTAGCCCAGTATAAGCCGGTTCGTAAACTGAAAGGAAGTGTAGATTTAGGTGTTTTTATTGCATTATTTTTCCTCGTCATTATCGGACTCAGTATTGATATTAAAGCTTTTGCAAACTCTGCGCCGCTAATCACTGTTTTTTGTTTTTTTGTAATATTCGGTTCTTTTCTGTTGCATGTCTTGTTATGTCGTATGTTTAAAATTGAATATCAATATGTGCTCATTTCTGTTGTTGCCTCCATTGCCGATGGTACGACTTCCGCGATGGTTGCCGGATCGGCAAAATGGCATTCGGTTATCGGGACGGCGATCATTTTAGGTTCAATCGGGTCTGTATTAGGAAACTATATAGGACTTGGAACTGCTTATTTGATTAAAGCTATTATCGGCGCATAAAGCAGAGCAAAGCAATCTATACACTTGTCCACTAGAGCAATGAGTAAGCTTGAAGTATGGTGGCAGAAACTTGCGAACAATTAAAAATAATGTGAGGGGTTTTGGAGGATGCTATCAGACCAAAATATGTTTTCATACTATAAGTCTGGAATTCTTTCAGCAAAATTATTTTTGGAAGCCGATTATGTTTATGTTCAAGAAAAAGATGTATTTACTTCAGAATGGAAAAATATTGAACATGCTACAGAGCATAACTTACTTATCCCACTTGGAGATGTACTGAAGGTTTGGCAAGAGTCCAAACAGGTTTCATGGGAGCAGAAGAAAGTCAATCTTCCATCAGGTTACTGTTTCCATTTAATGAAGGATTCGTTCGTTAATAACGACAATTATAAGAAGTTTGTTATGCCTGAGCGTAAACAGCCGATAGACGTTGTGATTCATCATAATGAAATTATTGCATTTTTATACCATGCCCGCGAAGATAGCGTTATTTTAGTTAAAGAGGGATATGAATTTTTTACTCCTCTGATACTTTGGGAAGATGTATCTAAACCTGACTATCTTGTTCAGCACTGCGGTACACATTACGTTAAAATGAGAGATGGAGTCAAGCTCGCAACAGAAGTGTGGCTTCCCAAGGAGCTGTCTTACGAAACGCCGCTGCCCGCAATTTTGCTCAGAACTCCTTACGGAAGAATGATGCACGGTTTAAATAAGCTCCGGTTTGTACAAAGAGGGTTTGCCCTTATTTCGCAGGATATCCGCGGTCGTGAGGAATCAGAAGGCGAATGGATGCCGATGATTCATGAAATAGAGGACGGCGATGATACATTAAATTGGATTGCCTCCCAGCCCTGGTCTAACGGCAAAATCGGCATGATCGGCGGTTCATATGGTGGATTTGTTCAATGGGCGGCAGCCGCAAGTGGAAATCCCCATTTAAAGGCGCTCGTCAGTTTGGTGACGGCCGGCAGTCCTTTTGGAGATGTGCCGCGAAAGGGCGGGACGATATTATCTGGAACGCTGGCATGGACTTTCATGATGGTGGAACGAAAAATGAATCCGAAGGCAATGGAGCGTGATGATTGGGATGAGGTTTTAAAAATCAGACCGCTAAAGGACATCCCGCTCAAGGTACTTGGAAAAGAGGTTTACTTTTGGAATGAGTGGATGAAACACTTTGACAACGATGAGTTTTGGAAAAAAGCAAACTGGTCCCTTTGTGGCGACAAGATCGATGTTCCATCTCTAATCATCTCTGGATGGTATGATGATAACGGGGGCGGCACAACAGAAGCATGGGACATGATGAACCGCTATAACCGGAAACATCAGCGATTAATACTTGGCCCATGGCATCACAGTGCCAATTCCACCCGTCAGATTCACAACGTTCAATTTGGCGAAAATGCGATTCGATATGACTTAGATGTTCTTTTTCAAAAATGGTTTGACCGTTTTTTAAAAGACTGTGAAAATGGAGTGGAAAAAGAATCGCGTGTTCAATATTACATGATTGGCGAAAATAAATGGAGAACTGCTGAACAATTCCCACCTGAATACGTGGTATATAAAAAATTCTACTTACATAGTAACGGGAATGCGAATACAAGCAGCGGCGATGGTTTCCTAAATGAGGAGAAGCAAGGTAATGAACCGGTAGACAAATATGCTTTCAACCCGGAAGATCCTACTCCATACTTGATTGATATATCTGAAAATGAATGCAGTGTCCCGGAAAATTATCGGGAAGTGGAAAAACGCGAAGATGTATTAGTATATGAAACAATGCCTCTTGAAAAGGATGTTGAAATTGCCGGTGACATTTATGCAGTCATTTATGCGGCAAGCTCTGCTAAAGACACAGACTGGGTCGTAAGATTGACGGATGTAGATGAAAAAGGAAACTCGATTCGTCTATCAGACGGTATTATCCGTGCCCGTTATCGCAACACTTTTGAAAAATCAGAGCTGCTTGAGCCAGGAAAAGTTGAAAAATATGAAATTAAAATGACTAAAATCGCCAACTACTTTAAAATAGGCCACCGCATTCGTATATCGATTACATCTGGAGCCAAAAACCTAGCTTTTCCTAACCAAAATACAGGAAATGATCCAGCAGTTGATTCAGAATTTGTGATTGCAGAGCAAACAATTTATCATAGTTTGGAGTATCCAAGTTGTGTAAGGCTGCCGGTTATTCAGAGATAAGCTTTGGATTTTGAAAGAGAAATTTACTTACTATATACATCTGATTTGATACATCGACAAATTCTTGTGGTGGGAGGTAAGAAAAGAAGGAAGGGCGGTGGGCGGGAGCGGTCGGAAAAAGACACGCTGGTCTCTCTTCTGTCGGATCGCAGGGCGCATCCACCCTCTTCTTTTTTCCGAATCTCCTCCTTCCAACCACACTCCCCTGTCAAACTATCAAGTGTAATTTATATAGATAAGTTGTTTCCTGTATTCTTACATGAATCTTCTTGACATCCCAGGGAAGACTTCTGGACAATCCTTCGGTAGCCTGCTTGGTGGACAACAATGACAGGGTGGACAGCAGTTACAGGGCTTACAGCAATGAGAGGGCGGACAACAGTTGCAGGATGGACTGCAATGAGAAGGCGGACAGCAGTTGCAGGGTGGATTGCAATGAGAGGGCGGACAGCAGTTACAGGACTTATGGCAATGAGAAGGTGGACAACAGTTATGGGGCTTACAGTGATGACAAGATTTTACCACTGGCATTGCTCCTTTCTAAAAGTGTTTTATACTATTCCATACTATGAAAGTATACTGACAGTTGCTATAAACGGATTACTATCTTGGAAGTATATTATATCAAGGGTGTTGATTATCCAGTACGATCCAGAGTGGATAGCCACCACACCGTGCCCCAAACGGGCGTCGGTTCGTCTCCCGCACGGAAGCGTAGAGGGCCGCTTTTTGCCCTGGCTAGGCGGGACCGCAAAACATCTGGGCAGACACGAAGAGGGAGACAGTTGCTGTCCTTTCTTCTGCCGGATCGCAGGGCGCACCCACCTTCCTACCACACTTCCCTGTTAAACTATCAAGTGTAATTTATATAGACGTTCGTTAGGAATTAATTAATTTGTACTTTTTGAAAGGAGAGAGGGCTTTTGAGAACGGTTAAACTAGCTCGTGCTATAGACAATGAGGAATCCAGATAACTAGCAGAATGGCTAGAAAAATACATATTCCCAAATGACTTTCTTGAGGATAAATACTTCGAGTCCTATACTGTTTTGTACTCAGCTGATTTAAAGCGTTATTTTACGTTGTTTCAATCAATTGTCCATAACCCAAAACCAGCTACCTTCTCCCCGGAAGATGTAAATGATGCCTTATTAAAAGCCTGTAACATACTTAACGTCAATGAAGGCTGTAGATATTTTAATGTAAACGTACACGATAATATTGCAAGGACGATAGATAGTATTGGCAAATACAGCTTAAAGAGACACGATACTCCTGCTTTGTTTCCATTGTATTATTTGTTAACTGAGAATAGAGCCAAAGAGGGTGGCACTAGTTATACAGGTCTAATCGGTAAGAATAAAGATTGGATGATAACGATTGAATTTGAGAATGAAATTGTTTTTAAAGTACATGGCTCTAAAAAGTTTTGTGATGTAGTAAAACAATTCTTATTAGAACACGGATAATGTTTGATCAAAAATATTGTTTTAAGCCCAATTTTCAACGAAATACAAAAAGCTGTTTTGCAAAAAAGATTAATTAAAAATTGCGCTAATACAAATTTATCATCTTGCATAATCGATATAGGTAAAAAAGTCCATGCAATTGTTCTTGATTACGTTTACTCAAATTTTTCTGAATGTCATAAACAATATTTTTCGATTTTTGAAGATCTCGTACACTTAAGTTTTTAATTGCTTTTTTTAATTTAATAACCTCATGTGAATAAACAGCATTTTGAGTTGTTTTCATCAACAAAATTTTGATTATTTGAAACCTGTCAAACAAGCGATAGTTATTATCTTCCTCTCTTTTCGAAATGATTAAGCCTTCCTTTTCCCAATATCGGAGAGTTGACGTAGGAACTTGTGTTTCAATTGATGCTTCTCCAATTGTTATACATTTTTCCGTCTTGGTCTGTTCATCAACCATATTTTCTAGGTATTTGATTGCCTTTTCAATTATAATGCTGTTTTCGTAATTAGCTACTTGAGCTCTATTTATTATCCAGAGAGCAGAGTCGAGTTGTTTTAGTTGTAGCTTTTTTAGAACGGCTGATGTTATCTCCATCCCAAATCCCGGAGACATGGCTACAATACATTCAAAATATGCTACATGTTCCTCCGTATACACGCGGTAACCGGTGGATAACCGTTCAGTAGGAGGAACAATTCCTCTTGCTTCGTAACTCCTTAAAGAACTTGTGCTAATCCTTAACTTCCTCGCAATATCTATAGGTCTTATTTTTTTCATTCATTCTCCTCTGTATTTATTTTCTATTGCCTTATTATAAAGTTTATCAAATATAAACCTATAGATTCAGCTCTTATTTTGAGAAACTTTAGAATTGGCTTTAATGTTGTAAGATTGGTTTGTAAGATAAAAAATTACGGAGGGGTTCATATGTCAACGTTAAATATTAAGCCTGAGATGTCGATTGAAGAATTAGGAAGAGTAGTATCTAGCTATATAAAAGACCATTGGGAAGAAGTCCTAGCAGAAAACGTTGAGGAACTCAAAAAACTCTTTCCTGAATATGAAGACGCAACATATGGCATGTATTTAGATAAACTAATTCCGCCGATTTGGGGGGAGCTTGAAAAAAACGGGTTTCAATCTGCGGAAGAAACCAAAGAAGATGACTTCGTTATTGCTAGTTGCTTACACTTTAGAAACTCAATTGAAAAAGCCGAATGGGGGACACCGGATCATGAAATGCGTGTTTTTTGGATTGTTATTGAGAACCAGCAGAAAAATCTGATCGGTACTTTTCTTTTTGAATTATCTCATTCGCATGTTCAGTTTAATCTTCCAGCACCTCCAAGGCTCATTACATTCGAAGGTACCGAACGAAAAGAAATTACCGCACAAGTTCTTCAGCTAAAAGAAAACGTATAATCATTTAGAGTGAAAGATAGGTCAGTTACGTTTATTATAAAAGTCATGAAAGGAAGTTGTTATCTATGGAATCAAATAAGCAACACGGACCGAATCCTAGAAATAAATATCCAATTGAAGGAAATCGTACGGTGCAATTCATTAGTAATACAATTACTAGACCAAACATTATTGTTAGTGGCCTGGAATAAAAATAGGAGACGGTGCGATTGTAGCTGCCAAATCGGTTATTACCAAAGATGTGGACCCTTATACTATTGTCGGAGGAAATCCTGCAACGAAAATTAAAGCACGTTTTTCAGATGAAATAATTAACGAATTACTAGAAATTAAATGGTGGGATTTAGATATTGATATCACTTCTGCTCATATTGATGTAATAGTAAGCGGGGATATAGAGAATCTAAGGAATTTAAAAGATATGAAAAAGTAGCTAATGGGCAGCTTTAGTTTAATAAAAAACAAAAAGGCGATTTTTCTCTTAGCGTAAACTGTAACCCGAATAATGGACCGTTTGAAAAAAGTCCATCGTTCGGGTTTTTGTATGGGGACACTATAGAATCTCTCTTATTCACATCCAGTTAATCAAGGAATTCGGGGAGCTTAGGAGCAAATGGATAAAATGAGGAGCTTGAGGTATGTTATAACTATAATTTCCTATTTAAGCAAGGTGGATATCACGATGAACTACATTGTAATGGATACAGAACTAAATGGACGTGTATGGAAAAGTACGAATCCAATGGAGATTATATCTATTGGTGCAGTAAAAATAAAGGAAGAGCATATAAAGGATAAAGAGTATAAGCATGAACTCTTTTATGAGTATGTTAAACCGATTTATGCTTATACTGATTACGCAAGAAAATTTACCGGAATACCACGGCAAACGATTGAAAAAGCAGAGTCATTTGTAACGGTTATAGAAAAATTTAAACGTTGGATTGGTAATGAGGAATATGTATTTATCGGATGGAGTGATTCAGACAAGCTTGTTTTGATACGTGATTGCAAATTACATAAGATTGATGATGATTGGGTAGACAGTTATATTGATTTGCAGGCCTACATAAAAAGATACATTCCCGAGTCAAACAATCAACAGATTTCTTTGCAGAATGCGGTTGAAATGTTTGGCTTAGAGTGGATAGGCAAAGCACATGATGCTTTAGATGACGCAATAAATACAGCAGAAATATTTATGTTTTTATGCAAAGATAAATCTGGAGATATCGTGCAGGAATTCATGAAAGGCAGCACATGTAAGTTCTACAGAAAGTGTAAAGTATGCGGCAAATTTTATCGTTCAAAATCGAATCGGTTAAACCGAGCACAAAGGTGTAACCAGTGTTACAAAGCAGCTCAGACAAGTAAGTAGTTTTACGGAGTGAAGAGTTAAATAAGGATTTTTTTAATAATTATGAAATAAATATTGCGATTTATCTTTAATAAGGTAATAATATTTTCATAGCATAAAATAATTACAGAATAGGAGGAATTGCATGAAAACTAAGTTCGCTTTCTTTATTCTGGCGGCAACTGCGTTAGGCGCTTTATTCGGCTACTTCTTTCCCGAGACAGGCGTAGCCATCAAACCATTGGGCGATGCATTCATCAGGTTAATCAAGATGGTTGTAATTCCTGTCATTGTAACTACATTGCTTGTCGGCATTACGGGTGTTGGAGATATTAAGCGTATGGGGCGTATTGGCGTTAAAACCATCCTTTGGTTCGAGATTATAACAACACTTATCCTTTTTATCGGACTGGCAGTGGGCAATGTTCTAAAACCTGGAAACGGTACTGATCTCAGTAGCCTTCCACAGTCCGATATTTCTGCTATTGCGGCTAATACGTCTGTCGTTATGGATGGGAAAACTCTTCTACTTAACATTATTCCGATAAATATTATCGATGCGCTTGCCAAAAGTGATCTGCTGGCCGTTATTTTCTTTTGCGTTATGTTCGGGATTGCGCTGGTAAGTATTCAGCAAGAGGCTAAGCCGGTCATTCATTTTTTGGAAGCGGCTTCAAAAGCTTCTTTTCGTCTTGTTAACATGGTAATGACAGTTGCACCAATCGGTGTCTTCTCATTGATGGCAGCGACAATCGGAAAGTATGGCATCGGTGTACTGCTACCGTTAATTAAATTAGTTGGTGCCGCTTATTTTGGACTTGCCTTGATTCTATTCGTTCTCTTCCCCTTAGTCGCAGTATTCTTAAAGGTACGTATAACTGAAGCCTATAAGCTGGTCTGGGATTTAATGATTGTCGGAGCCGCTACAGGCAGTACAGAAACCGTTGTACCACAATTAATGCAACGACTTGAGAAGTTTGGTGTACCCAAATATATCACTTCTTTTGTTATCCCTGCGGGCATGCCCCTGAATTCTGATGGAACAACGTTATACTTAACTGTCGCAGGGCTATTTATTGCCCAGGCTTTTGGCGTGGAAATGAGCTGGTCGCAGCAACTCATCATGGTGCTGTTTTTTATTGTAACAAGTAAAGGGATTGCGGCGGTTCCTTCCTCTTCCATGGTTGTTCTTTTGGCAACAGCCACGGCGGTAGGTCTCCCGTCTGAAGGGGTCGCGCTCATTCTCGGGATTGACCGAATTATAGATATGGCCCGTACTGCCGTAAATGTTGTTGGACACGTTTTCTCTTGCATTGCAGTAGCAAAATGGGAGGGTGTTTTCAAAACCGGTACGGATATTGGACAAGAATATAGCTCAGGCAATGAGCGACCACTGCCTGACTCTGCAGCCACATAAATTATTTTATCCTGAGAGTGAGGGTGTTGATTATTTAGTATCAACACCCTTATATTTTACACCAATAGAAAAAGCATGGAGTTAGCCTTGCTTTCTTTAAAAACATAAAATAAACCTGCCGTTTAGCAGGTGATTTGCAGTACATCAAGAATAATTTTCTCTCCTTTTATCATTCCATCTTTATAACCTCGTTCGTACTCTCGTCTGTATTGTTTAAGCTCTCGAATATATAGAAAATAATAATCTCTGGTGTTTGCTTTTACTTCTTCTATGCCTCCGCTTTTAAAAGCATCGAATTGTAATGTTAATCCCGCTATAACACCAGAGCTATAATCTTTTTCTTCTGTATTGAAGCCTGCCTCACTTACCATTTTCTTAATTTCTTCAACACAACCAAACATGGTCATCCTCCTGTGTAAAGTAGTACAGATTTATAGTATGTGTATTTTCTTACGATAAAATACCTGTTTATATAAAAAGAAAATCATTACATAATGTCAGCATCCCAGTTAGAAACTAGAATATATACAGAAAGTGTGATGGAAAAGGAGGATACCACATGACTTACCCGCATTATTCTTTCGAAGGGTTTGCCGACACCTATCATCTAGCTGAGGATACGAGGCAGCATATTTACGATGTGATGGGACGATACCGGGATAAAATTGAGCTTGGAGAAAAAATTACAGAACCCGATTTCATGGAGGATATGGCACTTGCTGCAGATCTTAGAGAACAGGAGATCAGGGAAATGATTGCCGTGCTTGGGCATAGTCAGGCATGGCAGGATACGATGGAAGAGTTATATCGGACCTGGGCTGCCCAGGAAGGGAAGAACATACAGGACTGACATAAAAATGCCCGGCTTACCTAGAGCATGTACTGGATAAGACGGGCGTGTTCATCTATACTGAGCTTGAATCGAGCGCGGTTTCCTTTGTTTCATCTTTTGTTTCTTGTTTATATGTAGTGAGCCTCATTAAATATTCCTTAGAGAATTCCTCGTGATACGGAATCGCCGGAATGTCAGTAATGTCGCGGCCGCAGTGAGTGCATTGCCATTCACCAGGAATTAAATAATCAGCGGAGACGCTGATTTTTAAGCAATGGCAACAAAGTTTTTTGTGCATCGTCTAGGGTTCCTTTCCTAAGAGGTAATCCAATCTTACTTTACAATGACGACAGGGCATGAAGATGATCGGATGACTTTCATACTTACACTGCCAAGCACGAGTTCTTCATAATTACTAAGCCCTCGGCAGCCCATTACGATAAGATCGACACCGGTTTGTTCTGCAAACTCCAGCAGCTTTTTGGCCACATCACCCTCCAGTATGTGCCATGAAGCATTGCCATGCACTGTAAGTTTCTGTACGGTGTTTGTCAATAGCTTCTCCGTATGTGCTCTGTATTCATCTTTAAGGCCGGGATAGACGTGTAGGAGTGTGGCATCGACATTTGGCAGCACGCTTGCTACATACACGTCTATATTACATACTTTAGCAGCCTTGTCATTAATGAAGGCAACGGATTTCTCATCATAGGCGGAGCCGTCAACCGCTAATAGAATTTTGTTCATGTTCCCCTCGGTTTATTTTTCTTTTTATTCCATTATAATCAAAAAATGAAGCATGAAAAGTCTGGTTTTAGGACCAGCGTTCTATTTACTGTCTTTTTGCAATACAAATTTTTCGATGACATGGCGTACACCTTCTTCATTATTGGAGAAAGTCACATAATCGGCAATTTGCTTGATTGTCTCTGGCGCATTGCCCATCGCCACCCCGAGTCCTGCGGTCTCAATTAAGTCCAGATCATTGTAGCTATCGCCAATACCAATAATTTCTGAGCGATCAATGCCGAGCGTTTGGGCAAAATGCAGTACAGCACTCCCTTTGTTTGCTTCCGGATGCATGACTTCGAGGAAATATGGTTTTGATTTAGTAATGTGTGCTGCTTCGCCGAATTCCGCGCGCAATTCTTCCGCTAGCTCGTCCAGCGCTTCCGGTTCGTCAAAATACAGGAGCTTAATGAAATCCCGCTTAGCCAACCGATGGAGGTCCGATTCCACCGTATAAGGAACACCGGCGATCTTTACATATTGCTGGATTTTATCGTTATCTTCGGGTGAGTAGAGGATATCGTCCTGATACACTTGCAGGTGCATATTTTTTGCGCGTGCGATATCGATAACACGCCGTGAGATTTCTGGGGTTACCAGTCGTTCGTACATAACGGTCTCGCCTTTTGTATCTTTCACTACTGCACCTTGATAGGTAACCAATGGTACGTTTAATCCAAGTTGGGATGCGAACGGTAGGGCAGACGGAAACATACGTCCTGTCGCTAATGTGACGACAACCCCAGCTTCGATCGCCTGTTTAATTGCGTCTGCCGTTCCAGGAGTAACCGTTAAGTCATCTGTTAGCAGCGTATCGTCCATATCAATCGCAATCATCCGATACATAGTTATGTCCACTCCTTTTTGTGCATCTGTGTTTCTTATCCTATCATATCATACTTTTTTGCATGAAGAAGAAGCGGTAGCTAGCGTCCTATGAATAAAAGAGATACATAGGAAACGCTCGATGAATAGAACATACAAGTATAAAATTACAGGCAGAAGAGGTACCTTTTTTAAATTATCTTCATTTGCATTTCATATTTCGATGGTAGTTGAAGTGTCTATTGTTTACAATGAATAATAAGTTCAGGGAGATACCATGGTGAACATTTTAAATTAAAATAGCATAGAGATAGCAGTATTGCTAAAAATAGGCGGGAGTTTTGCTTATTCACTGTGCCTTCTTTTTATAGACGGAAAATAATAAAGGCTCTTGTAGCGTGTGTAGAAACACGCTACAAGAGCCTGCATTTACTTATCCGATTTTTTTTACAGGACAACGACGCATTCATGTGTCTCGATCATATCTAGGATTTCATCTTCCTCCACCAGTGAGTGTGGGGAATCAATGCCGCGAGCTTCTGCTTCCTCTTTTTCCACATACACAGGAAGGGGCCAATCTTCATTACGGTAAACAGCGTCCTGTACCAATACGATAGTTCCTGCTTCAGCTTCCGCAATAATTTCATTGGCTGTCTCGTCTTGTTGTTTGCTTAAGATAAACAGCGTTTTTTTCATTCGTGTTTGCCTCCCTAACCATAGCAAAGCGCGTGTGACGTGCTTTATCGTGGGGTTATATGTGGCCATATGAATAACCGCAATAAAAAAACTCTTTGAAAAGAAGAAAGCAAGGATGTTTTTTTTCTTCTTCCAAGAGAATCCAATTATGTACTCCATATATGATTAATAGGATTCTAACGCGAATCGGCACACTTGTCAAATAAGGTAGAAGAAGGGTGCTACAGATTAGCGGATATAGCGGCTTTCTTTAATCCGTAGCCGGTATTCGCCCCGTTTCTTTTCCAGCCACGGATATTTCTGTCCTATTATGCGGGAGAGCAAGCAGAATAATGCATAGCGAAAATACGGAGGAGAGGAGGTACAGCTATCAATCAGACTATTATGACGCATATGTTATCGCCTCCTATGCTTTTATATTTACAATAATAGTATGACGCTGCCTTTCGTCAAGAAAGACAGCGAATGATCTTGCATCTGATGTCCTGTCTTCTGATTTTCCCTGTGCGACCATTGTGCCACCGTTATCCCGTGGAAGAGAAGGTTTGGATGAAGCGCATCCCGGGAGCAGCAGGCTCGTAGCGAGTACAGCAAGTGACAGGCGTTTCATAATCTTCTCCCCTTACCTCTTTTCTTTACATATTCTGTATAACTTTGCTTTTTCCTCTCGCAAAAGCAAAGAAAGCGCTTTAGCGAATGCTGCTTTGTTGCATGTCAGACATATAAAGGGGGAGAAGCAGAAGGCACAGTCAGGACAATTGTTGTTTCAACTTCTCTAAAAGCGCCATCTGGCCGCCCATCAAATCTGCGATTGATGTTTGCATGGCCGGTGTTTGCGGTGTATATACCCATTGATCTTTTTGCATCATTTGCATCACTTTGTATGTTGCCAGCGCGTCGTCAAGCGCACGGTGTGTTTGAGAACCTTCCGCCAATCCATATTTATCTAGGGCATACCATAACCCAGGTGTGTCCTTGTATCCGTAATAAAACTGGTATGCTTTAGATAGGTCCAGCCAATCCTCCAGCATGACGGAAAACGGAAATTTCACATTATGTTCGCGACAATTGCGGCGCAGTCCTTTGATATCGAGATCGCCCCATGTCACCAGTGTAGTCTTTTCCGGGATGTAGCGCGCCAACATTTCATCAATCATCCCCGTAAAATCCATCCCGTCTATTACATCTTCCTGCGTAATTCCGGTCAAGTTTATACATTTCTCGCCCAGCTGAGGAAAGAAGACGGGCGATACCAATGAAGAGAACGTGTCAATAATCGTGTCTTCCTCTACTATGACCATTCCAGCCTCGATCACTTCATGAAAGAATCCTTTTGGGGCTTCTTTTTTTTCGAATGTCGTAAACTCGAAGTCAATAAAAATATATCTATTTTTCATCCGGGGCCCTCGTTTCTCTTTTTTTCTTTCAAACCATTGTATTTTTAATCGGAAAATCAGTCAAATACTAAGCGCTCCCCGCATATGGTTAAAGTGGACATCACAGAGAGGGGAGGAATAAAGTGTTTCGTCCGCACGATACGGTGTTTTTGTTCTGGTTTCTTTGTTTTTTCTCTCTATTTTATATGTATTCTGACGATATTGGAATCAAGAAGGAGGAAAAGCCGGATGGAACGGTTACCGCGTATGTGTACAAGGTGACAAAAGACAATCGAATTCTTGCCACTATCAAAGGAAAGACGTATAGCATTTGCATGCAGGGTGTAACGATATCTGGAGGATCTGATGCACGGCGCTTCTTAAAAGAAAAGGTGATCGGTCAGCAAATTGAACTCGAATACGATGAGCAAGCGCGCGACCAAAGAGGGAATATTATAGCATATGTCTGGCTGGGAACAGAAATGTTAAATCGTACGATGCTTGGAAAAGGGTATGCACATACAGTTCCTACATTACAGCAAACGAGATACATAGACGATTTTCAACGCCGGCAGGAACAAGCTGGCCAAAAACAAAGCGCCCGGAACTCATCCGAGCGCTTCTCTTATTTTATGCGTACATTTTCTCACGCAATTGCTTGATATCTTCATTTGCGAGATATTCATCATATTCTACTTGCTTATCGATCAGTCCTTGCGGCGTGATTTCGATAATGCGATTCGCGACTGTTTGCACGAATTGATGGTCATGTGAAGTAAACAGCAGCGTGCCGCTAAATTCGATTAAGCCATTGTTAAGCGCCGTAATGGATTCGAGGTCCAGATGGTTCGTTGGTTCATCGAACAGCAGAACATTGGAGCCTGTCAGCATCATGCGAGATAGCATGCAGCGAACTTTTTCTCCACCGGATAGCACGCTTGCTTTTTTAAGTGCTTCTTCGCCGGAGAAGAGCATCCGCCCGAGGAAACCACGCACGAATGTTTCATCCTGATCATGTGAATATTGACGTAGCCAATCGACCAGGCTCAAATCGCAGCCTTCGAAGTAAGAAGCATTATCTTTTGGGAAGTAAGCCTGCGTCGTTGTTACCCCCCAGCTGTATTCGCCTGCATCTGCGTCAAGCTCGCCCATGATGATTTGCATCAATGTTGTTTTTGCTAGCTCATTTGTGCCAACGAGGGCGATTTTGTCGCCTTTATTGACAGTGAAGTTGATATTATTCAGGACAAGTTCCCCGTCTACTGTTTTGCTAACGTCTTTAACCGTTAGGATATCTTTGCCTGCTTCGCGTTCCGGTTTGAAATTAATGTACGGATAACGACGAGAAGAAGGGCGGATATCTTCCAGCGAAATTTTGTCTAACTGCTTTTTGCGGGACGTCGCTTGTTTTGCCTTGGAAGCATTGGAACTGAAACGGCGGATAAATGCTTCAAGTTCTTTGATTTTTTCTTCTTTTTTCTTATTGGCATCCTTAGCCAGTTTCAATGCCAATTGGCTTGACTCATACCAGAAATCGTAGTTGCCGACATACAGCTGGACTTTGCCGAAGTCGATGTCTGCGATATGTGTACATACTTTGTTTAAGAAGTGACGGTCATGGGAAACTACGATGACCGTGTTCTCATAGTTGTACAAGAAATTTTCCAGCCAGGCGATCGATTCAAGGTCCAGATGGTTGGTCGGCTCGTCAAGCAGCAGGATGTCCGGGTTGCCGAACAGCGCCTGGGCCAGTAGTACGCGTACCTTTTGACTGCCATCGAGATCGCTCATTTTTTTATCGTGCAAGTCGGTCGGAATACCGAGACCAATGAGCATTTCGCCCGCTTCTGCTTCTGCTTGCCATCCGTTCAGTTCGGCGAATTCGCCCTCTAGCTCGGATGCTTTGATGCCGTCTGCTTCCGAGAAGTCAGGTTTCGCGTAAAGCGTATCTTTTTCTTCCATAATTTCATACAGGCGACGGTGTCCCATAATTACAGTTTTCAGTACTTCGAATTCATCAAATTCGAAATGGTTTTGTTTAAGAACGGCTAAGCGTTCGCCCGGTGTAATGTTGACTTGACCGTTTGTCGGTTCAATTTCACCAGAGAGAATTTTAAGAAATGTGGATTTTCCTGCGCCATTGGCCCCGATAAGGCCATAGCAGTTGCCAGGAGTGAATTTTATGTTTACATCGCTGAAAAGCGCACGGCTTCCAAAGCGAAGCGTTAAGCCTGTTGTACTAATCATACGGAGCATCTACCATCCTTTGTTTTCGATTTTTCCCACTAAACATGCATTATAGCACACTTTTCTTCCTCATAGTCTCATGAGTGGATTTTTATGCATTCCGGCTGTTTTTTTGAAATAGAAAACTTTAGCATAAAATATGACCAGAATTAAGTTTTGGTCGAAAAAAGTGAGGAGAACGGATTTTTTTCGCATGATCCGACTAAAATTATAATTTGGTCAGAATATATGTAGTAGCTGCTGCAAAGTCAAGAAGAAAAGTCGGACCAATTCGTTATTCATGTCTAATACAATAACGAAAGAGGAGATGGACAGTATGAGTCAAATGAAAAATACACGTTACGCCAATATTATCCCAATGAAGGAATTGGATACGAAGAAAAAAAGGCTCTATCCGTTTCCGATATACGATAAGCTTAGAGAGGAAACGCCTATATGCTATGATAAGGAACGCGCATGCTGGGATGTATTCCGCTATGACGATGTTCACTTCGTGTTAAAAAACCAGAAGCTATTCTCTTCCCGGCGTTCTCAGGGGGAGAGAAGGGAGAGCTTACTAATTATGGATCCGCCCAAGCATACACAGATGCGTAACCTTGTAAACAAAGCGTTTACACCAAAGGTTGTTCAGGAGCTGGAGCCACGCATTGCAGAAATTACGAATGAGTTGCTAGACCAGGTAGTGTTCAAGAACCGGATGGACATGGTACATGATGTGGCTGGGCCGCTACCAGTCATTATGATCGCCGAATTATTAGGCGTTCCGACACGTGATCGTCAACTGTTCAAATCATGGTCCGATGTGCTGGTGAAGGGACCCGAGGTAAATACAGATGAAGCGTTTACTTCGGTGATGACCGAAAGACGCCGGGCGTCAGATGAGCTGAGTGATTATTTTAAAGACATACTCGTCCAACGACGATGCAAGCGTGAGGATGATTTAATCTCTTTGCTGCTGGATGCGGAGATTGACGGAGAAAAGTTGACGGAAGAGGAATTGCTCGGGTTCTGCATTTTGCTATTGGTAGCGGGAAATGAGACGACGACGAATCTTATTGTAAATGCGGTCCGTTATATGACAGAAGATGCGCCACTCCAGACTTATTTGCGCCAGCATCCTGAATCGCTTCCAAATGCGGTAGAGGAGACGCTGCGATTTTATCCGCCCATTCAGGCGATCGGACGGATCGCAGCGCAAGATGTAGAGGTGGGTGGACAGAAGATTGATGCCGGTAGTCAGGTGATTAGCTGGGTCGCTGCAGCCAACCGTGACGAACGGAAGTTTCCAGAGGCAGCGCGTTTTATTCCAGACCGAAAACCAAATCCTCATCTTGGTTTCGGATTTGGGATTCATTTCTGCCTGGGAGCTCCACTTGCCCGGCTAGAGGCAAAAGTTGTGCTGGATATTTTATTGCGCCGCTGTGTAGATATGGAGCGTGAAGAAGATGTTTTGCTGCATCCAATCCAAAGCCCGTTTGTGTTTGGTGTGACCCATTTTCCGGTGCGCTTTCGTACATGATTTGACGAAGAGTAAGGTCGGTCTCATAATAAGAAGATAAAGAAAATTGCTTTAAATAAGGTGAAGTGCAGGATATGGAGGTTAGCAATAAAAAAACGCCCGCGAGTTTTTTATCCAGAAAGGCAGGAGTTAAATATGTCTATCAAAAACATAATGGACCATGTGGAGCGTACCATAACGTATCCTTACCCTCCGCAGCGTATTGTTTCTTTATGCCCATCGCTTACTGACACGCTATTTGCGCTTGGCCTTGGCGAGCGTATCGTGGGTCGGACACAATTCTGTATCCATCCGGCCGAAGATGTGCAGAATGTACGGCGGGTAGGAGGGACAAAGCAGATTAAGCTGGAGGTCATCGAAGAGTTGAATCCCGACCTTATTATTGCCGAAAAAGAAGAGAATCCGAAAGAAATGGTAGAATCTCTGGCAAAGTCGTATCCAGTCTATGTAACGGATGTGGAGTCTTATGAAGATGCATTGCGTATGATTACGGATTTAGGCGAAGTAACCGGAACCGAAAAAGCTGCGCATGCTATGGTTCACGATATTCAGGCTACATTTAGCTCTCTAAGACCCGCATCAGGAATCCGCGTCGCCTATCTTATCTGGCAGAAGCCGTATATGGCTGCAGGTAATCATACATATATTCATTCGCTGCTAGAGAAGTGTGGCTTCGTCAATGTGTTCAAAGATGTACCGGGACGTTATCCGCAAATAACAGAAGATGACCTGCGTATCGCGCGTCCGGATTATATCTTCTTATCATCCGAACCTTTTCCCTTTCAAGAGACGCACGTGCAAGCGTTCCATGAAATGATTCAAGGCAGTGAGCCGGTGCTGGTGGATGGGGAGATGTTCTCCTGGTATGGTGTCCACATGAAGGAGGCAGCACTGTACTTTCAAAAATTGCTGACTGAAATTTCATAAGCGAAATAAGATATAAAGTCTCCCTGAATCTGCGTAAAGTCTGAAATCAGGGAGGCTTTTGATTGATCGTCAAGTCTATTTACGATTTTCTCTAAGTTTCTCTTCAAGGTATTTCTGCGATTCTTCTTTCGGAATGCTTAAAGGAGGCCAGTTTTTATTTTTGATTTGCTTTCCGAGATACACGATTTGTCCGATATGGTAAGAGTAATGGGATACTTGTCGCTGGATAGCCTGGATAACAGAATGGGATTCGCCTCGAATATACACAGTACAGGATAAATCATCCTCTTGTATAGTGGATAATGCACAGAAAAGGGCTGCCCAGCCAAATAGTAAAGCTGTTTTATATAATTATTCATAGAACAGAAAAACCTGTCAAAAAAGGGAGAAAGAGATGAAGAAGCTATCTGTATGGGTAACAATCATTACATTTGCACTTCTTATCATGATAATAGGGTGTAGTGGTGAAGGAGACAAAGGTAAGAAAGATATGCCGGCGGAAGGGATGGTACGCATTTTGCCTTCAAGTCTTTTTGATGGGGAGACGAAAAAGCTTGAACCTCATCTGGGACTTACTTCAGGAGCGGTTAAAGTTCAATACGAAGGCCCTCGACATATGATGGTCGTTATATATGAAATCTGGGAGAACGGAACATTGAAGCAGAAGAGTGAGGGGTTAGGTTACTCGATTGAGAAAGGCGGGTTTGACGGAGAGTTTTCCGTCTCATTGCGGGAAGAAGATAAAGAAAAAAAGAACTATGCTATGACAACCGTTTTTTCTAAAAAAGACGGATATGCCAGTTCCGTTACGTCGATTCCCGGATATAAATCTGCAGCAGGTTCCTCACCCAGGTCTTTGCAGCAGGTAATAAATGTGTCCGATAAAGAAGAAATACCGGTATGGGGATGGGTTGCAGGAAAAGGAAGCGAAGTCTCTGATTTCAGCGAGCCGTTTGAAGAGATGGCGAAAAAAGTGGAATGGGCGCTTCTCCTAAAAATTCACATGAAAGAAGAGTAATGTCTTTATAGGAGAGTGGAGCGATGCAAAACGATTATATTATACGGATGCTACAACAAATGACCGTAGTTTTTGCGCGTATCATCGGGTTGAAGGAAAACAAGCGGTATGATGAGGCGTTGGGTGCGATCGGTGAGGAATTGAAAAAAAGGATAGGGATTACTCCGAAATTAATCGATGCTCTTGCTTGGGACGAAATTATCAATCTAATTACAACAAATGAGCCGCAGCCTTCGGGTAAATGCCTTACTGTTGCTGGGCTGTTAAAAGAGGAAGGTGACATTTACCGTCTGCAAGGCGAGTTCGAAAAAGGATATGAAAGACACCTCAAAAGCTTATACATTCTTCTTTTTGCCAATGAGCGATATGGCGTACATCTTTTAGAAATAGACAGGTTAATCGAACAAATGATGCCGAGTCTGTCCGAATATGAACTGCCCCGTGATGCTAAACGAATGTTGTTTGGTTATTATGAAACGGCAGGAAAGTATGCAAAAGCGGAGGATATTCTGTTTGAATTGGTGAACGAGCCTGAGCAGAAGCGACAGGATGTTATACAGGAAGGGATGGCGTTTTATGAACGGCTGTTGCAAAAAAATGACGAGGAGCTGAAGAAAGGCGGTTTGCCGCAAGCAGAAATAATGGATGGATTACAGGAGTTACAGAAAAAAAGCCGGTGACCAAGTCATCGGCTTTTTTTATATCCATAATTCTGCCCAGCGTTGTACCTGTTCCATCGTTGGCTGTAATGCTTTTCCTTTGTCCGTAAGTTCATATTCGATGCGTACAGGTGTTTCCGGATAAACGTGACGGTTCACTATACCGGCGCGTTCAAGCTCTTTAAATCGCTCTGTCAGCATGCGATCGCTCATATTCGGAATCAGTTCCTTCACTTCATGGAATCGTTTTGGACCATCTATCAACGATTGAATGATAAGACCTGTCCAACGTTTTCCGAGCAGCTCAAACGCAGCTTCGAACCGAGGACAGAGTGCATGATCATGCTTCATATTTTCACCTCCATATATATTTTATCACAGTTACTTTAAAAAAATTAGTATAAATACGTAAGATAGACAGTGAAGAGGGTTTTTCTACTGATAAATATGATGTTTACTTTGTGCAAAACCGATCAACAAGTTACAATAAAAAAGAAACCGTCACACCTGTGGATTATCCATATATTGGAAGAAATGTGATGCACGCGTCGGCGTGTTCCCTCGTCTTTTTCTCGCAAGGAAGAGATACAGCCGCTTTGTGGCGCCAAGGCCGGACCGGCAAAACATATGAGCCTCTCGGTGCGGGAGACGAACCGACGCTCGTTTGGGGCACGGTGTGGTGGCTATCCTGGATAATCAACACCCTTGATAGCATATAAAATCATAAAGAGGTGAGTAGCTAGTGGACGTACAAACGTATTTAGATCGTATACAATTTCCGTTGCTTGCCGCAGATATTCGACCTACGCTTTCTTGCCTAGCGGAATTGCAGAAACAACATCTATTGCATGTTCCGTTTGGCAACCTAGATGTAATGAACAGTGTTCCGATTGTATTATCACCTGAACGTCTGTACGAGAAAATTATCCTTCGACATCGGGAAGGGTTCTGCTATGAACTTAACGGATTATTTTGCTGGCTTTTGCGTGAGCTTGGCTTTTCTGCACACCTGGTGGCCGCAACCGTTCATGCCGGGGACGATGAATGGAGTGTGGACGGCAGTCATGCAACCATTCTCGTTCATCTCGAGCAGCCGTATCTTGTGGATGTTGGGTTCGGCGATTCAGCACGTGTGCCACTCCCGTTGACGGGAGAGGAAAGAGAAGATGTAAGTGGTATGTATCGTATTATTCCTCATGAGAGGCCGGGTATGTACGATTTGCAGAAGCGAACCGAGGGTGAGTGGATAGTTAAAAATCGCTTCTCCATTACGCCGAAAAAGCTTGCTGAATTTCATGCAGTATGTGAATATACGCAAACATCGCCTGAATCCCATTTTACAGTCCGCCGTATCGTAACACAGGCAATGACGGACGGCAGGGTTACGTTATCTGGCAACGAAGTGACTGTTACAAAAAAAGGGGAGAAAACCAAATTTACATTGGAGGAAGCGGAAATTCCAACGTTTTTGCGCAACTCGTTCGGCATCGAATGTCATGAAGAGCGCTAATATCTATTGTTAATCATCGAAAATGCCGGTGCATAGAGGGGTTATATAATTGTAAAGAAAGATGATGTGCTTGATGTGGCGGTCGCAGAAGCAAAAAAATATAATTTGATTCAAGATGAATAATGTTTAATTGACAGTTGTCTTTAACAAAAACATTTGAAAAAGACCAATCAATAATAGATTGGCTTTTATGTTCTTTTTTGAAGTAGCCGCATTTTTTTACGGAAAAATGCGGCTTTAGAGTGTTGATAGTAAACAACTTTTTTTGTATTAAACAATGTGAATTTTGTTCATTTGTTGAACGGTTGATTTCCAGTTGAAGAAACTATGTATGATTTTAGTTATGGGCTTTTTTAGATATAATGATGGTACATTTTTTACACTTGGAGGCACACAATTAATGAACAAGGTGGATGAAACACGAGATCTTATCATTCAAACTTCCTTGGCTTTATTTAATAAAAAGGGCTATAGTCAAACGTCAATACAAGATATTATGGAAATGTCTGGCTTGCCAAAGGGTGCAATCTATAGAAGGTTCGAAAATAAAAATGAGATCGCCCTCGCTACATTTGAATACGCAGGTAGCATTATTTGGAGCCATTTTTTTGAGGCAATTAAATCCAAGGATACAGCGGTGGAGAAATTAATTGCTCTATGTCATGTTTATCAGGATGCAGTTAATAACCCTCCTATAGAAGGAGGGTGTCCGTTACTTAATACCGCAATCGAAAGTGATTATGGCTTTCCTGAACTTCGCGAAAAAGCATCGGAAGCTCACAACCAAACATTGTTTTTTATACAATCTGTAATTGAAGAAGGTATTAAAAATCAAGAACTCCGTCGAGACGTCAATTCTTATTCTCTTGCTTCGTTTTTATTTTCGACAATAGAGGGTGCGGTAATGGCGAGTCGATTATCACTAAATAATGATCACATGTTCCATAGCATTGAACAAATTAAAGTGCTATTACAGCATTACACAGAACCGCAGGGATAAGAGGCTTCATTATCTCTTCGGTTCTGAAGTTTTGAGAAAGATATAATGTTGCAAAACTTTTTATAAGAAGTTAGAATAGAATAACGAACCGGACGGTCCGGTCCGTTATTCTGTTGAAAAGATAGGGGGATTTATTATGCCTATTCAAATTGTCTTATTCTATATAAATTACACTTGATATTTTGACAGGGTAGCGTGGTTGGAAGGAGGCGATTCAGAAAAAGAAGAGGTTGGATGCGCCCTGCGCTCCAGTAGAAGAAAGGCAAACTTAACTATAATTCTCATTATGACAAACCCAGCATTATTTGCTTAATTCTAGAAAAAAGGATAGATTCGATGAAAAAAAGCAATAAGATTATAGGGGTGCTCATTTTGATCATTTCATTAATGTGGGTACTCCATACATTTTCTAAAAACTTTATAGTTGACCCTGCTTTTCAAGGTTTTCTTTCAAAAAAAGATGAACTCTTAATAAATGAATCGCTATGGGCTATGATGATTCGCATTCATATCATACTCGCTATCATCGCACTCATGACAGGACCTTTTGGAGTCATTAAACGAATACGTATGAAATCGTTAAAATTCCATCGATGGAACGGACGTATTTACGTGTTATCCATTGTTTTGAATTACATTCCTGGGATGTATGTGTCGTTCTTTGCTACGGGAGGATGGTTAAGCACTATAGGGTTTATTATCTTAAATACCTTATGGATAGCAACTACAATTATTGGATATTTTTATATAAAAAAGAAACAAATTGTTCCCCACAGTCAGTGGATGGTTAGAAGCTTTTTCCTTTCCTTTGCCAATATGACGATTTACATAATTGTTGCTATAGCCCACTATGCAATGAGTCTTACTTATGGTACTTCGTACACGATAGCCGTCTGGCTTTGTTGGATTCTCAATCTGTTGTTAGCAGAATTATTTATTAGAAAGAAAGTGTTTATCTAAAAACCCATAAATTTGCTTGTTTAGTGCGATTCCCGACAGTTATAGAGACAGCCTCTTGGACAAAGTTCGAGCCTTCACACCGAATGGCACGAACGTAGCTTCCAATACCGCTGGGGAAAAATTATCCTTACAGTTGATTAAACGAATAGCTTGGGATAAAGAGCCGATTTTAAAATAGTAAAATTAAAAGGGTCGATTCTGCAATCGATCCATTTTTCTTTTTTAGAGGCAAATGGTACAATTAGCATTCAAAACTTTCCTTATTATAGGATTAAGGGTGTTGATTATCCAGTACGATCCAGAGTGGATCGTTACCACATCGTGCCCCAAACGGCCATCGGTCCGGCCTTGGTGCTACAAAGCGGCCGAGTCCCTTCCTTGTGAGAAAAAGACGAGGGAACACGCCGACGTGTGTATTTTATTTCTTCCGATATATGGATAATCAACAGGTGTGTTATAGGATAACACTATATTACATTAACAGAGCGAATAAATAAGGAGCGGATGTGTAGAAGGCTCCTGTTTGATATAATCGTAGAGAACGAAAAGGAAAGAACGTCAGCCAAAGCTTAATATACATAAAGGAGTACAGAGATGAAGACATTAGTTCTCGCTGAGAAGCCAAGTGTAGGCAGAGAGATAGCCCGTGTGCTTGGATGTAACCAAAAAAGCAAAAATTATATCGAAGGTCCAAAATATATTGTTACATGGGCTCTTGGCCATTTGGTCGAGTTGGCCGAGCCTGAAGATTATGATCCGAAATACAAAACGTGGAAGCTGGAAGACTTACCGATTGTGCCGGATCGTATGCGGCTGAAAGTGATTCGGGAGTCATCCCACCAATTCCGTGGCATTTCACAGTTAGCGAAGCGCAAGGACATTAAGGACTTAATTATCGCGACAGACGCTGGGCGAGAAGGAGAATTGGTTGCCCGCTGGATCATGGAAATGATTAAATGGAAGAAGCCGTTCAAAAGGCTGTGGATTTCATCACAGACAGATAAAGCGATTAAGGAAGGGTTCGCCAGCGTTAAGGCTGGGCAGGCATATGATAACCTGTATCAATCCGCGGTGTGCCGCGCTGAGGCGGATTGGCTTATCGGATTGAACATCACGCGGGCGTTAACGAGCAAGTTCAATGCGCAGCTGGCAGCAGGGCGTGTACAGACGCCGACGCTGTCTATGATTATCCAACGTGAAGAAGAAATTCGTAAATTCAAACCGACAGAATACTGGACACTGACTGCAGATTTTGGCGCGTTTTCTGGTATGTGGCGTGCCGGGAGCACTCAGGGCGGCCGAATATTTAAAAAAGAGACTGCCCAGGATATTGATCGGAAAATTCAAGGTAAGGCAGGAAAAGTTACAAGCGTGAAAACAAGCGAAAAAATAGAGCCGCAGCCGCTCGCATACGATTTAACGGAACTGCAACGTGATGCGAATAAACGGTACGGTTTCTCAGCGAAGCATACTTCCAATGTGCTGCAGCGGTTATATGAGCAATATAAGCTGGTCACGTATCCGCGCACCGACTCGCGTTACTTAACGAGTGATATGGTATCGACGCTGAAAGGCAGGCTTGATAGTATCGAAGTGGGGCCGTATGCACAACTCGTACGCCCACTGCTCAAGGAGAAATCGCTGCGTGTCACGAAGCGTATTGTTGATGATAGCAAAGTTACCGATCACCATGCGATTATACCGACGGAAGAGCCTTTACGCCTGGGGGATTTGACGAACGATGAACGTAAGCTATACGATTTGATTGCGCGTCGCTTTATCGCCCTGTTCTATCCTGCGTATCGTTATGACAGTATTCAATTGACGGTAGAAGTAGCTGGAGAGTCGTTCCATGCGAAAGGGAAAGTCGTGAAAGATAAAGGTTGGAAGGAAGTATATGGCACCGATACGTCTTTATCTGATGAAGAAGGTGGAGAAGAGGAAACTGCGGATCAAACATTGCCAGTGCTACATCAAGGGGAAGAAGTAGCTGTCAAACACAGTGCTATTCAGAACCATTTGACCAAACCGCCGCTTCGATACACGGAGTCAGATTTGCTTGCACGAATGGAGAAAAACAACCTTGGGACACCGGCAACCCGGGCTGATATTATCGAGAAACTGCTTCATACAGATACGATCGAGCGTCAGAGCAATCGTTTGTACCCGACTAAAAAAGGGCTCCAGCTCATTAAATTAGTGGCCAGTGAGCTTCGGTCGCCGGAACTGACTGCCCAATGGGAGCGTCAGCTTGAAGATATCGCGCGCGGTCGGGGGGATGCTAAGCAATTCCTATCCGGTATTCGCCGTCAAGCTGCTGCGTTAGTAAAAGAAATTGCGACAAGTAATGTGGAATATAAACCGCATAATGTAACGGGCTCGAAATGTCCTGAATGCGGACAGAATTTGCGCGAAATAAAAGGGAAACGCGGCAAAACTCTCATATGTCCTGGTAGAGAGTGTGGGTACCGTCGAGCGGCTGAACATCAGTTATCCAACCGTCGTTGCCCGCAGTGTAAGAAGAAAATGGAGATTCGGAGCGGAAAAGCAGGCAAGTTCTTCCAATGCAAGCCATGTAATGTGGTGGAGAAGCTTGAGAATGTGTCCGGCGGTGGAAAAGTAAATAAGCACCAACAAAAAGCGCTGTTGAAAAAATATAGCAGTAACGAAGGATTAACATCTAATCTGGGTGCACTGCTGAAAGCGGCGTTAGAGCAGAATAAAGAATAAGAAAAACTCACGGGTGTGCCGCTCGTCCTTTTTCTACAAAGGAGCCAAACGGCCGCTTTCTGTAGATTTTTTGCAGGGACATATCGTTTCTTATCCTTTGGGGGTCTACAGGAAACTTTGTGCTTGACTGGTATACACATACAAAGTTTGGTGGGATGAGAGAAGGGATGGGCAACGGAACGCCTTTACGCGATCTCCCAGCGGAAGGGGACAAGTAAGCGTGCATTTGTCCACAACCCTTCGAAGATACAGTTTCTTTGCCCCTTTTGTGGGCGAGCTTGCTTGTTGTCTCCTGAAGCGGTCACCCTGTGCAGCGTAACCAGGTGACATGCCCATCCCTTCTCCATATCACCCACCACATTCTGTCTTCTTTTCAAACGGTCAAGCACATTCTTTGATATTAAGCCTATATTTTATTGTTTAAATTCGTTTTTTTGATTTACCGTATACCAGGCATTCTTAACCCCTTGCCCGTTTACATCGCCTTTTGTTTAAGACAACGATAAAAATAGAAAGACGGTTCGAATGAAAAATTACGTTCCGAGAACTTTTTTCCCCCGTGGTTGGCTACCGCTTGCATCCGGCTCTAATGTAATTCCAATGTTATCAAAAGGGAGATCAGGATTCTTCATTGTATAAATGAGCGTACCGTTTCCGAGCGAATCAACCCGGAATGTACCGGCGCTTCTCCTTTGCCCGTTATGAAGCAGCCATACTTGATAGACCTCCGTGCCCTTTGTGGCAGAAAGACCCTCCACATTGGCTACGATTCTTTTGTTTTTTCCTTGTTTGACAAGTTGAACGGTTCCTTTGGCTAGTTTCATCTCTTGTTCAGTCGAGGCAAGGGAATACACCTTCATAATCTCGGTTGTAGCTGCCACTTGTTCTTCAAGTGTTGCGATATGCTCACGCATCCGAATATTGTCCCAGAGGGCGAATACAAGCGCTGCAAGCAAAATGGCAACAGCTAGGGAAGATAGCAGCGAAGCGGGCTTCCATTTTGTTTTTTGTTTCTTTGGTATAGTTGTTTCTTTATTGAAGATAGAATCCATTACTTCTGCTTTTAAATCTTCGGGCACTTCCGTATCTTCAAGATGGGACGGAAGCATTGCCCATACTTCCTGTAACTCCCGCACTTCTTTTTGACAGGAGAGACAGGAAGGCAGATGCTTTTCGAACAAGGCCCGTTCCTCCTTCGAGCATTCTCCGATTATGTAGGACATAAGCATATTGCATTCGTGGGAAGCGTAAGGTTCCATCGTTATCCCTCCCCCTCAGCCAGTAAGTGTTTACGCAAAATTTTCAACGTTTGATGAAGCCGGCTTTTTATTGTGCCAAGTGGTTCATCTCGCATCCGGGCTATTTCGCTTAGTGAATAGCCTTCCCAATATAATTGCTGAATGAGCTGAATCTGGTTTTCTGACAATCGCTGATACACTTCCTGTACTTGGTGTTTGATTAGTTTGCGAAATACAATCGCTTCGGTAGAATGCCTATCATCACCCGGAATATTATGCCATTCGTGTTCTTCCATACAGATGATTTGTGATTCGCGTTTTTTCTTACGGGTATAATCAAGAATAATATTGCGTGTGATGGTCAGCAGCCAGCTCGGGAATTTGCCCTTTGACGAATCGTATACTGCGCCTGTCGTCCACAAACGGGTGAACACCATTTGGACAATTTCGCGGGCTGCCTGTTCATCATTGATAGATTTTAGTGCAAATGAATAGATAAGGCGAACATACCGGTCATATAGCTCTTCTAATGCAGAGCGAGAATGGTTGCCGACAAGATGCATGAGTTGTTCGTCCGTTTTATTTTGCATGACAGGGCACTCCTTTAACTATGCTGGAAAAGCGAGTATATCCTCTATATAAAGATAACGAAGGAAACATAAAAGCGGTTTGATAAACGAGCAAAAATATATTTTTGGCTCGTTTTCGTCTCTTTATCCAACAAAATCGCTGAGCCTATATTTTTTTGTCAGCGACTTTGTTGCTATATTATAGCTTGATACAGATAGTGTAAAAAAAGGCTCTTCGCTGGTCAGCTTGTGATCATGGTAGTAAAACGGAATAAAAGGTACAATAAAAACAATAGGGATGTGTACCGGTACAAAAATAAGAAAGAAGGGGATGTATGTATAAATATTTGTCCATTCTAAATGATTTGGAAAACATAATTCAAAGCGGACGATATAAAGAGGGGGAAAGGCTCCCTTCTATTCGTGCGCTTGCTGAACAATACGGTTGCAGTAAGAGCACGATTATCCGGACATTTGACGAGTTAGAAAAAAAGCACATTGTATACTCATCTCCTCAAAGCGGTCATTATGTTGTAAAAAGAAAACATAAAAATAACGGAAGCCCATTGATATTGGACTTTGCATCTTCCGCTCCCGATCCAAACATATTTCCGTATTTAGATTTTCAGCATTGCATTAATAAGGCAATTGATACGTATAAAAACGATTTATTTATATATGGCACTTCGAAGGGGTTACCTTCGCTCATTAGCGTAGTACAAAAACAGTTGGCCAATTATCAAGTTTTTGCAGACACAGATAGCATTTTTGTTACATCAGGCGTTCAACAAGCTCTAGCCATATTGACTACAGTCCCGTTTCCTAACGGAAATGAAACTGTGTTAATTGAACAACCTGGTTATCATTTGTTTATAGAGTATTTAGAAACCCACAACATTCCTACGCTAGGCATTAAACGAAACAGCGACGGAATCGACTTATTGGAGCTAGAAAGAATATTTCAAACAGAAAACATTAAGTTTTTTTATACAATGCCTAGATTCCATAATCCTTTAGGTACGTCCTATTCAAGAATAGAAAAGGAGAGGATTGCGAAATTAGCAGAAAAATATGATGTGTTTATTGTTGAAGATGACTATTTAGCTGATTTGGAGCAAGATGCAAAAGCTGATCCGATATATTCGTATGATGTGTCTGCACATGTTATTTACTTGAAAAGCTATTCGAAAATTATATTTCCAGGGCTACGCATCGGTATTGCTATTATTCCTGCCAGCATAGCCGGAGCTTTCAGTACATACAAAAAAATATTAGATATAGACAGTTCGATGATTTCACAAGCTGCATTAGAAATTTATATTAAAAATAAAATGTTTGAAAGACATAAACAAAAAGTTCGTTCTTCTTATTCCCGGAGAACAGTCTCTTTGCTGAATGCATTGGAAAAACACGCAAAAGGGCATGACGATTTTTTTAGTTATACTTCTGTAAAAAATCCATGTATCCACACTTTCATACAACTGGATAAACGTATATCCATACAAAAGTTAACACATAGTTTGAGAAAAAAATCTATCATAGTGGAACCTGCACATCATCATTATTTATCTTCTTTTGAAAAGGAACCGTTGCTTAAGTTAAACGTTTCAAATGTTAAGGTAGATGATATTGAAAGAGGGATTCAGCAAATCTTGGCAGAAATATGTCGGTAAAGCTAATGGAGTTTATACGCTAGTTCTTATTTATAGGAAATTATTTTGTTTAAAACAATAAAATAAACGATACGTACATTGTCTTTTCTTGATGCAGCCTTTTTTCTTATTTTTGAAAGTTGTTTCTCGTTTTTACGAAATAGTATAGTTTTATATTTCTTTAAATAGGATGATATTTGTATTTTTTACAAATACAGGACTGATGATATGGAAAAGAGCGACTGATTTTTTTCGTTTATTACACGATATACTTTTGTGCAAAGTATGTCTATACACATCTCACTTTATAAATGTACATATTTTTGTGGTAGGAGGTAAGAAAAGAAGGAAGGGCGGTGGACGGGAACGATCGAAAAAAGACACGTCCGTCTTTTTTTGCCGGGCGCAGGGCGTATCCACCCTCTTCTTTTTCCATCCCTCCTACTTCCAACCACACTACCATATCAAAATATTAATTGTAACTTATATAGGCTTTATCTTGTATCTTTTCCTACCTAAAACTACCTATGTCGAAAGTTTGAGTGTAATCTATAGATAAGAGACAGTGAAGGGGGGAGTATATATAAAATTATTAATCAGATTATTATAAATATTGGCACCTATCTTGCTTTCTCTTCCTTTATAGAATAGATCCCCTTGTATTTTGAAGGGAGAAGGAGGAGGAATACATGAATAAACCTACATTAAAACGGTCATTAAAACCATGGCATGTCGTCATGCTAGGGCTTGGTTACATGACGCCCATGGTTGTATTCGATACGTTCGGTATTGCATCCGGTGAAACGGATGGTCATGTACCGCTTGCGTATGTAATTGCACTCGCTGCCATGCTGTTTACGGCCTTCAGTTACGGAAAAATGGTACGTGCATATCCGAGTGCTGGTTCCGCTTATACGTACACACAAAAAACCATCAATCCCCACCTCGGCTTTCTTGTCGGCTGGGCCTCACTCCTGGATTATATTTTTCTTCCCATGGTTAACATTTTATTAATTCAAATCTATTTAACCGCCATTTTCCCGACTGTCCCTCCTTGGATTTGGGTTGTACTGTTCGTTTTATTTGTCACCTGGATAAATGTCAAAAGTGTAAAATCCGCCGCTGATCTTAATACGATTTTTGTCATTTATCAATTCATTGTTATGGCCGCTTTTGTCGCCCTCGCCGTGTGGGTGCTAAATGACACTCCCCCAGTAGAAGGCTCCGCGTGGGTGCATCCGTTTTACGCGTCAGACATGAGTATATCGCCATTAATAGCCGGTGCCACGGTATTATGTTTTTCTTTTTTAGGATTTGATGCGGTTACAACGTATTCTGAAGAGACGGATAATCCAATGCGAACCATTCCCCTCGCTATTTTTCTTACTGCATTAGTCGGGGGAGGGCTTTTCGTCTTTACTTCTTATTTTACGCAGGTGATTTTTCCGGATGTTTCGTCTTTCAAAAATCCGGATGCTACAGCACCTGAGATTGCCTTATTTGCCGGCGGCAAGCTATTTCAGCTCATATTCCTGGGAGCTTCATTCGTCGGTGCATTGGCTTCCGGCCTAGCGTCGCATGCTAGTGTCTCCCGACTTCTGTATGTTATGGGACGTGACAGTGTATTGCCGAACAAATTCTTTGGATATGTGCATCCACGCTGGAGGACGCCGGTATTCAATGTTATTATTACAGGTATTGTTTCCCTTGCAGCTATATTTTTCACGCTGGAAGCTGCTGCTTCATTCATTAACTTCGGTGCACTTATTGCTTTTACGTTCGTAAATCTGTCAGTGATTGTCCATTATGCTGTACGGAAGAAAGAGTACCGTACTCCAAAGGATTTCATATCGCATGTAGTTGTTCCGCTAATTGGCGCTGCCTTTGTCGCTGTCCTATGGTATCACCTTGAAGCTAATTCTTTTATGCTGGGTCTAGTCTGGGTTGCTATTGGCTTCTGCTATCTGGTTTACCTTACTCGAATGTTTAAAGTGAAACCGGCGGAAATACGGGAGACGGAAGATTTGCTAGAAGATGGAACCGATCAAAAACCGGCAAACGCATAAAGTGAAAAGAGTAAAGAGCCCGGTGTTCTTTACTCTTTTTTTGTAGAGATATTTGAATGATAAAATTAAAATGGTAGAATAGATAGTAATATACTGAAAATTCATTAAAAGGAGAGGTAGTTTGACTCGATTATTGGGCATTCAACCAATGGTACAACTGGTTGCCGACGCGATTTCTGCAGCGCTGAAAGTGGAGACAGAAATTGTAGATGAAGAAATGACAGTCGTAGCCGGGACAGGGAAATACCGCGAGAAAATTAATCAGAAAGAAGAAGGGGGCATACGGGAGGAAGGATATTTGTACGGGCGCGTGCTTATGCATAATCGCTGGTATGTAGTGGAGAATGCACGGCAGGATCCAAAATATGACCCTTCCGTGCAGAATGGAAATACAGAAGAGTTTGCGGAAATCTGTTGTCCGATCCGCCAACAGGGACAGGCTATCGGTGTCATCGGATTAATCGCATTTACCCCGGAACAACGTTATCAACTGATGTCCAATCAAGAAAATATGCTTACCTTTTTGTTTCGAATGGCTGAACTTATTGAAAGTAAAATCTCTGAGATGCAGGCTATTCATCAGCTTGAACTTGCGACTCAAAATCTGGAAACGCTTATTGAATCAGTACATGAAGGCATTTTATCTATCGATCCTGCCGGGCGTATCACCCATTGCAATCGTACAGCTGAGCGCTTGATTAACCGCGACAAAAAGCAACTCATTGGTCAACCGCTGGACTCTGTATGGCCCGGATCTCCGATGCTCGAAGTATTGACGACGGGGCAGGGCTATCAGGAAAAGGAAGAGATGTATTCATCGTCTTCTTCGCATATGCATTTTATTGTGAATGCTACACCCGTTACACTGAATGGCCGTTTAATGTCTGTTGTGGCTTCGTTTCGGCGGATGTCCGACGCTCGCCGCCTCGCATATTCACTGACGGGCGGAGACACCGCTTCCTCTTTTGCAGGAATTAAGGGGGAAAGCGATGTAATCCAAGTAATCAAACGACAGGCAGCACAGGTCGCACAGAGCCATTCGAGTATCCTCATAACAGGGGAAAGCGGCACAGGAAAAGGCCTATTTGCGATGGCGATTCATTCACACAGCCCCCGTAATGAAGGTCCGTTCATTACCGTTAACTGCGGAGCAATACCTGAAACGTTGCTTGAGAGTGAGCTATTTGGCTATACGAGGGGTGCCTTTACTGGAGCCAATCGTGAAGGCAAAGCGGGCAAGTTTGAATTAGCCAACGGCGGCACTATTTTTCTTGACGAAATCGGAGATATTCCGCTTCATCTTCAGGTCAAGCTGCTACATGTACTTCAGTATAAACAAGTACAGAGAGTAGGGAGTGAGAAGTCTACTCCGATCGATATTCGGGTGATTGCCGCTACGAACCGTAATCTAGAGCAGATGGTAGAGGATGGCGAGTTTCGTTCTGATTTGTATTTTCGCTTGAATGTAATACCCCTCTATATTCCTCCGCTCCGCGAACGAAAAGAAGACATTCCTGTATTGATGCAGTATTTTCTGCATAAGCATGCCAATTTGCTCGGACGAAATATTGTCGGTTATTCGCCAGAGGCGCAGGAATTATTCCAGCATTATCCCTGGCCAGGGAATGTTCGCGAGCTAGAAAATGCCGTTGAATATGCTGTTAATATGGAGACGCAACCGGTTATCGGTAAAGAAAGTGTACCTCAGCGTGTTCTGCCCGCGGAAACCATCGAATGCCGCTCATTTTCATTGAAAGAGCGTATTGCCCAGTTTGAGAGAACTGTGCTTGAAGGAATGCTGAAACAATACGGAACCTCAGTGCAAGCCAAACGAAGAATTGCAGAAGAATTAGATATTAGTCTTGCTACCTTATACCGAAAATTGGAGGAAACTGTTTTTCTTAAAAATGAGAAGTCATCCTGATTTTTGAGAAATATACAGAGAGTGATTTGTTAAGAAAGCGGATACACATATTGCGATATAAAAAATGAGTAGAAATTTCTCATATTTGAGAAAGAGTCTGTTGTCATACATTTTATAGTATAGCAAAGAACCGGGGCTTTCCCGGTTTTTTCTTTTGGCATGAAGATTGCTTTAATTTACAAGTAAGTCAAAAAATTTGCAAAAAAAGGGTGGTAGAATGAGAAAAACGAACCAAGAGACTTTACAAGCGGCAGAGGAAATTCTTAATTTTATTGAAAAGAAAAATCTACAGCCAGAAGAACAACGCAAAATTGTTGATGATTCTATCTACAATTTCACTAACTTTGTAACGGAAGCGATTCTGAAGCACCGTAAATCCGTCTCTACTGATTTCTCGGTAGTAGAATGGGAGGGCGAAGGTGCAGTATTCCGTGATACGAAAGGTGATGAATATATCGATTGCCTCGGTGGCTACGGCGTCTATCTGCTCGGACACCGTCATCCGAAAGTCGTGAATGCGGTAAAATCGCAAATCGACCGCTACGCATTACACAGCCAAGAGTTAGTCGATCCACTGCGCGGATATTTATCCAAACTGGTTGCCTATATTACGCCGGGTGATTTGCAGCACACATACTTGGTGAACTGCGGTACAGAAGCAAACGAAATGGCACTAAAGCTGGCTCGACTGTCTACTGGGAAGAAATGGTTCATCTCAACGGAAAAAGGATTTCACGGCAAAACGTTCGGATCGCTGTCGGCGTCGGGTAAAGCAGCTTTTCGTGAGCCGTACCATCCGCTTGTGCCGGGATTCCAGCATGTGAAGTATGGAGATGCAGATGCAGTTGAAGCGGCAATTTATAACTTAATCAGCGTAGGTGAGACGGTAGCGGGTGTTATCGTGGAACCGATCCAGGGCGAAGGCGGGGTCAATGTACCGCCGGCAGATTATTTCCCTCGTCTGCGTGAGATTTGTGATAAATATGAGTGCTTGCTCATTGTCGATGAGGTACAGACTGGTATGGGGCGGACGGGAAAAATGTTCGGCATGGATCACTTCAATGTTGTACCAGATATCATGACACTTGGCAAAGCGTTCGGCGGTGGTGTTATGCCGATTGCCGCTATGGTAGCCAAGCGTAAGCATTGGGGCAAGATGGAGGAGAATCCATTCCTGCTCGGTTCCTCTACGTTCGGTGGAAACCCGCTCTGCTGCTCTGCTGCTATCGCTGGTATTAAAACGATTATCGAAGAAGAAATTCCACGCCAGGCTGCTGAGAAAGGGGACTATATCTTAAAACGTCTCCGTGAAATCCAAAGTCAATTCCCGGATATGCTGAAAGAGGTGCGTGGTGTAGGTCTTCTTATTGGTATGGAATTCTCCACTAACGAGATTGGCTACGAATTGGCTAAACAATTGTTCGGTGAGAAAATCCTAGTTGGTGGTACGCTCAATAATGCGACCGTTATCCGCATCGAGCCACCTGCAGTTATTTCGTACGAACAAATTGATACGGTGTTGAATGCAATCGAACGCAATCTTGGTGCACTCGCTAAGGAGAAAGTCAGTCTATTAAACAAATAACGGAACAGAAAAACCCCGAAACGGCTTGTCCGGGACGGGGTTTTTCAAAGGTTTTCCTGTATATTAAACCAGAAGAAGGAGGAGACGTATGGGTACGAAACGAGTGACTGAGGCGTCTGAAGCAGTACAAACGACGCGATTGAGCAGAATGTACATCGACGGAAAATGGATGGATAGTCTGTCGAAAAAAACGAGGGATGTGCTAAATCCGGCCACGGGAGAATGTATTGGCACGGTCGCGGAAGGGGGCGCGGAAGAAGCGGAGATGGCAATCCGTGCCGCACGCCGCGCATTTGATGAAGATGGCTGGCCGGAGCGGCATGCGCGCGAGCGAGCGGAACTGCTGCATCGAGTAGCGGATTTGCTTGAAGAGAATGCAGAACAGTTTGCGGTGCTTGATACGTTAAACAACGGAAAACCTTTACGTGAGTCCCGATATGACGCAGAAGATGCGGCGAATCAATTCCGCTATTTCGCTGGACTGGCTACTAAGCCTAAAGGTCAAACATATGATGTGCCGGATGATATGCAGGCGATGGTTGTCCGTGAGCCAATTGGTGTGGTTAGCCAAATTATTCCATGGAACTATCCGCTTGTTATGGCTACACAAAAAATTGCTCCAGCACTGGCTGCCGGTTGTACGCTTGTCATCAAGCCGGCCGAGCAGACCCCGCTATCACTTATCCGTCTGTTTGAGCTATTAGACGAAGCGGGATTGCCGGCTGGGGTTGCCAATCTGGTATTGGGAGCAGGAGAGACGGTTGGAGCGGTAATGTCGCGCCATCCGTTGGTGGATAAAGTGGCATTTACCGGCGGAACGGATACCGGTATCGCCATTATGAAAGCTGCAGCGGACACTGTGAAAAAAGTCGGGCTGGAGCTGGGCGGAAAATCCCCGAATATCGTGTTTGCGGATGCGGATTTCGAAACGGCGGTCGACTATGCGTTATTTGGCATTTTCTCTAATCAGGGACAAGTATGCTCAGCTGGTTCGCGTTTGTTGCTCGAAAAGACGATATATGACCGGTTCATCGCTGAATTAGCAGAGCGAGCACAGCAGATTACGGTTGGTCCAGGCATGGATGAAAGTACGGAAATGGGTCCGCTTATCTCCGAAGAACAGATGAATCGTGTACTCAGTTACATTGAAATCGGTAAGAAAGAAGGAGCTTCTTTACTCTGCGGAGGATATCGTCTGACAGAAAATGGACTTGAGCATGGCTTTTTCATCGCACCAACCATTTTTACTGATACAAAGCCGGATATGCGCATCGTACAAGAAGAAATCTTCGGTCCTGTGCTTGTTATCCAGACATTTGAAACGGAAGAAGAAGCGATTCGCTTGGCGAACGGCACAAGATACGGGCTGGCTGGGGCAGTATTTACTTCAGATGGTGCAAAAGCTCAACGTGTCATTCGGAAGCTTCGGGCGGGGATTACCTGGATTAACACCTACCATCCGACGTTTAATGAAGCGCCGTGGGGCGGCTATAAGCAGAGCGGTATCGGACGGGAGCTGGGTACGTACGGCTTTGAAGAATACCTGGAGACGAAGCAGATTAATGTAAATCTTAACGTGCAGCCAAGCGGATGGTTTCAAAAGAAATAGGCATAACAAAACCCGCACGCAGAAAATACCGTGCGGGTTTTGTTATCCGTGGTTGTAAGGTATTGTCTTTATTCCCATGGTTTTTTTGTGGTCAAAAACTCTGCAAGACGTCGACTTTCTTCCCGACGCATTTTCCGCATTTGTGAACGCTGTGCCGCGCGTTCGTGCAGCTTTTTTTCTTCCTCGGTTTCCGGAAGGATACCAGGAACCGGGACCGGTTTTTTGTTTGCGTCAAGCGCCACGAATGTCAGAAATGCCGTAGCGGCGATTCTACGTTCACCGGTATATAGGTCTTCTGAAATAATTTTAACGAAGACTTCCATTGAGCTTGTTCCTGTCGATATAACGAATGATTCGACACAGACGGAATCACTCGGATTAATCGGATAAAGAAAATCTACTGAGTCGGTAGACGCTGTTACGACCGGTACGCGTGCATGACGAGTTGCAGATAACGCGGCTACATCATCGATATAGGCCATGAGCTTTCCGCCGAACATTGTACCGTGTTGATTCGTATCTGGTGGCAGTACCATGCTTGTTTTGACCACACGAGAATCTTTCACCGCTTTTTTTTCCATATTTATCGCACTCCTGTTTCGTAAGAAGTAATAATGCTTGTCATACTTGGCAAAGTTTTCTCATCTATTATACTACCCGGATTCGTACGGTAAAACGGGGATACGATAAGTTTATGTTTTGCGACTTTTCGGTTTTGCATTAATTTTTTAAGTTAAGTGTTATATTTTTTAGTTGACTGTTATATACACTTATACGCTAAAATCAACGTTGTAACGAACGATTGCATAACACTTAACCATTGAATGTGGGTGAAGTGTTATATCACTTATGTAAAAAGACAATATACAAATTGAGGAAAAGGCAGGAGGATTATAAGATGGCACAACAAGGAACTGAGCGTGTAAAACGTGGAATGGCAGAAATGCAAAAAGGTGGCGTCATCATGGACGTCGTAAATGCGGAGCAAGCACGCATTGCAGAAGCAGCGGGTGCGGTAGCTGTTATGGCTCTTGAACGCGTACCGGCTGACATTCGTGCAGCGGGTGGCGTGGCACGTATGGCTGACCCGACTATCGTGGAAGAAGTAATGGCGGCGGTGTCTATTCCAGTTATGGCAAAAGCACGTATCGGTCACTTCGTAGAAGCAAAGGTATTGGAAGCTCTTGGTGTAGATTATATTGATGAATCTGAAGTGCTGACACCAGCAGACGAAGTATTCCATATTAATAAAGGCGATTTTACAGTGCCGTTCGTATGTGGTGCACGTGACCTCGGTGAAGCGCTTCGCCGTATCGGCGAAGGTGCGTCCATGATTCGAACAAAAGGGGAGCCGGGTACAGGAAACATCGTAGAAGCGGTTCGTCACCAACGTATGATGCAAAGCCAAATCCGCAAAATCGCTAGTATGTCCACAGACGAATTAATGGCGGAAGCTAAAGCGATCGGTGCTCCGTATGAGCTGTTAAAGCAAGTACACGAGACAGGAAAACTCCCAGTTGTTAACTTTGCTGCAGGTGGTGTAGCGACACCAGCAGATGCGGCACTTATGATGCACCTTGGCTCAGACGGCGTATTCGTAGGCTCAGGTATCTTTAAGTCCGACAACCCAGAACGCTTTGCCCGCGCGATTGTAGAGGCGACAACACACTATGAAGATTACGCGCTAATCGGTAACCTGTCCAAAAATCTTGGTAGTGCAATGAAAGGCATAGATGTTACATCTCTGCTCGAAAACGAGCGTATGGCTGTACGGGGCTGGTAATCCATGAAAATCGGAGTACTGGCACTGCAAGGTGCCGTAGCAGAACATATACATCTGCTCCAGCAGGCTGGGGCAGATGCGGTCGCGGTGAAGCGGGTCGAGCAGTTGGATGAACTGGATGGTCTTGTTCTTCCCGGCGGCGAGAGTACTGCCATCGGTAAGTTGATGAAAAAGTATGGCTTCGATGTAGCATTACAAGAGTTCTCGGCTCAGAAAAAGCCTTTGTTCGGCACATGTGCTGGCCTGATTATTCTAGCAGGTGAAATCGAGGGGCAAGATTGGACGCATCTCGGTTTAATGGATATGAAGGTAGCCCGTAACGCATTCGGTCGTCAGCGGGAAAGCTTTGAGTTTGACTTACCAATCCCAGGCGTGGCCGAGGATTTCCGCGCGGTGTTTATTCGAGCGCCGCTTATTCGAGAAGTAGGAGATGACGTGGATATTCTTGCGCGTTACAAAGATGAGATTGTAGCAGCACGTCAAGGTCATTTGCTGTGTGCCTCCTTCCATCCTGAATTGACAGATGATAGTCGGATGCACGCCTATTTTCTGGAAATAGTGAAAGAGTACCGTTCCCAAACGGCAGTTGGTACGATATAACACATAATAACAGAAAGGAGAACGGCATATATGCTGTTCTCCTTTTTTAATCGATAAGAAAGTATGCGCCGTTACAAAGTGTGAAAGTGCTATATACTTTCTTTTGACCGTGCCATTTGAAAAACTTGCAAAGACCGACAACTGTCTCCTTCAAGAAATACCCAGATGTTTTGTCGGTCCGTCTAAAATGACACAAAACAGCCGTTTGGCTTCTTTGTGGACAAAGGACGAGCGAAGGGACCCGTGAGTTTTTCTTATTTATACAATTGGAGCTTTTCGGTAGGCGGCGGTCGCTTTAATAAATGATTGGGTCGCCTTGCCTAGTTCTTTGATTCCTTCTTCAATTTCTTTCTCATTCAAATACGAGAAGCTCAGCCTTAGAAAATGATGCTTTGATTCGATCGGATAGCATGCAGCACCCGGAAGAAATGTAATCTGATAATTTCTGGCGTAGCCAAGGAAGTCTTCCGTGTCGATCTGCATGGGTAATGCAAGCCACAAATTGACCCCGCCCTGCGGTATCAGCCAGTTTACGTCCTTTGGCATATGAACAGATAGGAGATCGATCATCAGATCACGGCGGAGCTGCAGAGCGATACGCAGCTTTTTCACGTGATTGCGCATCCGATCCGAATGCAGCAGGGGAAGGACGGCTTTCTGTGTCAACATTGGACTGCCAAGGTCGGTATTGCCTTTTGCAGCAACCAGTCGATGAAAAACCGTTCCTGAAGCGGCCAGTACGCCTACACGGCAGCCGGGAGCGAGAATTTTGCTAAGGCCTTTCAAATAAATAACATGGCCGAGCGAATCCATACTCTTTAGTGACGGCGGCGGTTGTTTTCCGAAATGAATCTCGCTCCACGGATCATCTTCAAGAACAAGGCATTGCGTTTCATAAGCAATATCAAGCAGTTGACGTCGCCGCTGTGCACTCATCACTGTGCCTGTCGGATTTTGAAACGTAGGCATCGTATAGATGAGTTTCGGCTTATATTTTTCGCAAAGTGCTGCCAGCATATCGACACGCATACCGTGTTCGTCAACCGGAACCGGGAGGATCGTAGCACCCCGCCAGCGGAATACATCGATGGCTGCCGGATATGTCGGAGCTTCGGTAAACACAATGTCTCCAGGCCCAACGAATGTCCGTGCCACCAGATCGATGCCTTGCTGCGTACCATTTGTAACAAGAATTTCATCGGAGGTCGTGCTGATTTTACTCTCCCGCAGATAACCCGCGAGTTCGGTGCGCAGTACAGGGTCTCCTTGCACATCGCCGTATGTGGATAAAATACGTGGTTCCTGGGAGAGTATGCGTTGAATTTCTTTCTCCAAATATCGGTTTGGCAGAAGACCTGGGTCAATTGTCGACGAGAAAAATTCAAATCGGGCGGATAGCTGATAATAACGCGAAAATTGCGCACGTGGAAGATAATCGGGAACAGAGAGTTGCCAGTCATATGGAGATTCTTGCCTATCTGTTGTTCCGCCTTCCTTGTTCTTCTGCACAAAAGTTCCTTTACCTTGAATCCGTTCAATGAATCCATCTTGTTCAAGTTCATTATAGGCTTGAACGACTGTCATCAAGCTAACCCCGATTTGCTTTGATAGGATACGCACAGAAGGAAGCCGCGTGCCTTCCTCCAGCAAGTTCGATTGAATGCGGTCCACAACAGCCTGATAAATCTGCCGGGCAAGCGGTACCGGGAGCTGACGATTTACTTCGATTTGCATCATGCCTTCTCCTTCGTATAGAAAGTGGGTTACGTTCCTCGAGTGTTATGAAAAGAGCAACTGTTATAATAAAAACGCACGAATTTTTAATAAATTAAGTATAACACAATAACACTGTATTAGAAAGAAAACCAATTTATTTTGAATATATGTGCAGGAAGCCGCATACCTTGAAAACTGGTTAACCAAATGGGGGTGATGATGCAAAGATTTAATTATAAAATATTTGGGTAGTATGTTTTTTGGAGATGAATCCGAGAAATTATAGTGCAAAAAAGGAAGTCGGGACTATGACAAATCTTACACATATATTGCAAAAACAAAAGACAACTGAAATGGAAATCAAGAAATATAGACGATTGCAAGAACAACGCTTTGAATTGCTTCAATTACGGGACGAATTGCAGATTAAGCCGGATGCAGAGGATATGAAGTTTCTCCAATCACTTAATGAGAGCATTGCTAATATAGAACAGCGAATTGCATCAGCGAAGCGTACGTTATCGATACGCCGCACCGGTAAAAGATAAATAAAATCACATCTACCGATTATCACCCTTGAAATAAAATAAGTGTTGAGTGATTTGATTGTAATGGTTATAATTAATTAGCAAACGAAGGAAAGAGCATGTTCGTATGCTCTTTTTTTCGTGCTGCATAAAAAAGGGGGATAGATAGATTGGATAAAAAACAAAAACAATTGCTTCTGGCATTATGTTATACAGTGTTATTTTCGGTAATGAACGGCACGATGTTCAATGTGGCTCTTCCGGAAATTGCGCGAGACTTCGGGCTGCTGCCTTCACAAGTTAGCTGGGTAGTCGTAGGGTATGGCATGGTGTTTGCTATCGGCTCGATTACATATGGTAAATTAGCTGATTTATTTCCTGTCAGAAGGCTTGTCACCATTGGCCTTTCGATTTTTTCGCTGGGTTCTGTGCTCGGTTTTTTTGCGTCTGCATACTGGCTTGTCATCATGGCGCGTATCGTTCAAGCCAGTGGGGCGGCAGCTATACCTGCGCTTGGTATGATTGTAGCTACTAAGTATTTTCCGGCGGAGAGGCGCGGCTATGTGCTGGGGTATATCGCATCGACAGTAGCATTCGGTACCGGTATTGGACCGATGCTAGGAGGTATGATTACACAATGGTTCGGTTGGAGCGTTCTGTTTTTATTCTCAGTAACGAGCCTGCTGGCGCTTCCTATATTACATCGTGCTTTGCCGGTGGAACAGATGACAAAAGGATCATTTGATACGATGGGAGCCCTTCTGTTCGGTGCAGGAATTGCGTCTCTTCTTCTTGGTATTAATGCTAATTTGATGATTGCTGGGCTGGCCGTTGTGTTTTTCGTGCTGTTTGGAATGCATATCCGGCGCACGCAAGCTCCATTTATCCAGGTGAGCCTGCTTGCCAATGGTCCATATCGATTGCTGCTTTTGCTTGGCATGATGATTTTCTTTGCGATGATGTCATCTTTTTTCATTTTGCCGTTGTTATTGGAAGAGGTGAATGGTCTTAAGGCCGGTGTGATTGGCCTCGTACTGTTTCCCGGTTCGATGATGGCTGCTCTGCTCGGCTCTCGTATCGGACGCTTGAGCGATAAATACGGTAGTGCAGTCATTATCAAGTGGGCTTCTCTTAGTATGGCTTTGGGTTTTGTCGCGCTTTCTACGTTTATCGGGATATCCCCGGTAGGGATTGCATGTATGCTAGTTGTTGTATATCTTGGATTCTCCAGCATTCAGTCCGCGCTCGCAAGTTTTGTGTCGCGTCCGCTTGAACGGAAAGAAATCGGTGTCGGCATGGGTCTGTATAATTTGACGACTTTTATGGGGAGCGCATTCGGTCCAGCCCTTGTGAGCCGATTTTTAGAGATGCACACGGGTCATTGGAATCTATTGAATGGAACAGCGTTCGATTCCTACAGTAATGCGTATTTGATTCTTGCTGTCGTCTGCCTAGGAGCTCTTGTCGTACTTGCGCTGGTACAAATACGTTTATCGAAAGAAGCGCAACTACCTGCACAGCAGTATGAAAGCATATAATCATGCATGGGCGAAAGAAGTTTTTCGCCCGTTTTTTTGTGATAAATGAAAATGGAAAATTTACAGATTTTACAGGTTTTGCATGATATAATGAATATCATTATTTGTTAACATCGATTGAAAAAACTGAAGTGAAGAGGAAGAAATTATGGAGCAAACACATTCCTTTCGGGAGAAGATGCGTCAGCTGCTGATTATTTTGCTACCGGTGCTTGTCACCCAGCTCGCGATGTATGCAATGAACTTTTTCGATACGATTATGTCTGGACACGCGAGCCCGAATGATTTGGCTGGTGTAGCTATCGGCTCCAGCCTTTGGATGCCTGTATATACTGGCCTTAGTGGAATTATGCTGGCTGTGACCCCGATTATTGCGCAGCTCGCAGGCGCGAGAAAAACGCAGCAGATGCCGTTCACAGTATTACAGGGTGTGTATCTTGGATTGGCTCTGGCGCTATTGGTTATTATTGGCGGTTCATTTGCACTTTCGCCAATACTTGACAGGATGGAATTAGAGCCGCTTGTGCGTAACATTGCCCACGATTTTCTTATTGCTATTAGTTATGGCATCGTACCACTATTCGTATCGATGGTGCTACGTTGTTTTATCGATGCGCTTGGCTACACGCGCATAACGATGATTATTACGCTCACATCGCTGCCAATTAATGTAGTGTTGAACTATATGCTCATTTTTGGAAAGTTTGGATTCCCGCAATTGGGCGGAGTTGGTGCGGGATATGCGACTGCTGTAACATACTGGTGCATTGCGTTGTTCAGCATATATGTCATTCACCGTGTTCAACCGTTTGCCGGATATAAAGTGTTTCAACGCTTTTATCCGATTTCGTTTGCAACCTGGAAAGAGCAGCTTACAATTGGTGTGCCGATCGGGTTTTCTATTTTTTTTGAGACTAGCATTTTTGCAGCGGTTACGCTTTTAATGAGTGGTTTTAGCACAGTGACCATTGCAGCTCATCAGGCGGCGATGAATTTTGCCTCTTTACTATATATGGTTCCAATGAGTATCGCTATGGCACTTACTATCGCGGTTGGGTTTGAAGTGGGGGCGCAGCGCTTTAAGGATGCAAGACAGTACAGCTATTTGGGTATTAGCATGGCCATATGTATGTCGCTTGTTTGCGCAGTCTTGCTGTTTATCTTCAATGAACAGGTAGCAAAGCTGTATACAACAGATATTGAGGTGCTTGATCTTACGAAGCAATTCCTCATATACGCTGTTTTCTTTCAGTTGTCTGATGCTGTGGCGGCTCCGATTCAAGGCACGTTACGGGGATATAAGGATGTCAATATTGTATTTATTATCGCATTTATCTCCTATTGGGTTCTTGGATTGCCTATAGGCTATGCGTTAGCCAACTATACAGAATTGGGCGCGTTTGGGTATTGGGTTGGACTAATTACAGGGCTGTTATTTGGGGCGATCGGGCTTGCAGTGCGGCTTTTCCGGATACAGAAACGTTTCCAGAAGGTTCGTGAACAGAGCTGTGCATAGAAGGTAAAACGTATTATAATTTGTCTTTTTAGTGTTCATACGATATAATTTACATGTTAAGAACATAAATTTCCATTTGATTGCCTTCCTTGAGTTATGTTGACAGTTGTTAGCATGCAATTCGACAACGTTTTCCCAATATATTTCATAAATAAAGAATCTAATTCACGGAGAGGGGTATGCGTATGGACAGCATTCAAGGAAATTATCGAGTAATAGACGGCAGCGGGAAATTATATCTAGAAAACAATGAAGTCGTCTCCTTAACTGTAGGCAAGGCGATTAAAATTCTGCATCCAGAGCATGGTTGGCTGCAGGGAATTTACCAGGGAAGCGGCGAAGTCGTATATCCACAAGGCACGTATACATTAAAAGAAGGCGACGTCATTCGCATCTTAAAGTAAGACTGTATAAAAACGGTCCTTTCTCTTATATAAGAGGAAGGACCGTTTTTGGATACATTTTATCCCACCTGTTGATTAGCCATAAGTTTTCAGATTCCTAGAAATTGCTTCGCGATTGACCGCCATCCACATTAAGTGTGGCGCCGACGACCCAGGACGCTTTTTCGGATGCAAGAAATACTACCACATTTGCTATTTCCTCCACTGTTCCAAAACGCCCAGCCGGGATTTCGCTTTCTACAAATTGCTTGATTTTATCGGGATTCTCTTCCAGCCGCTTTTGCCAGTTACCGGTTGGATGGAGAATTGAGCCAGGGGCAACACCGTTGACCCGAATGCCATAAGGGATCGCCTCGTCGGCTAATGCTTTTGTAAAGCTGATGAGTGCTGCTTTCGCCGCATTATAGGTAGGCTTTCCACCAGCCTCACGACCATAAATGGAGCTAATATTTATGATATTACCCGTGCCTTTATCTTTCATTAATGATACGACCTGCTTACTCAGATCAATCGCAGGATACAAATTCATATCCATTGCGACTTCGAACAAGCGTACATCCGTATCAAGAATAGCTCCACCATTGCTGCCACCTACGTTATTTATGAGTATATCAATGGTTCCGAACTTCTCTACAACCTGACGTACCAAACCCGCACGCTCGCCCGGCTTAGTCAAATCCGCGGGAATGGCGAATGCGCCGATTTCATGTGCTGCTTCATCTAGTTCTTCTTTGCCTCTAGCAGTCACAACGACATTTGCTCCTTCATCGTGAAATGCTTTAGCAATTGCGCGCCCGATTCCTTTAGAGCCTCCCGTCACAAGAACAATTTTATTTTGCAAACCTAAGTCCATTGTGTCACACCTTTCTTATGTAGATAACAGGATGATGCTTAATGTTAATTCAATTTCATCATACCATAACAAAGCAGATGCATAATTATTATATACATCTGATTTGATACATCGACAAATTCTTATGGTGAGAGGTAAGAAAAGAATGAAGGGCGGTGGGCGGGAACGGTTGGAAAAAGACACGTTTGCCTTTCTTTTGCTGGAGCGCAGGGCGCATCCACCCTCTTCTTTTTCTGAATCACCTACTTCCAACCACGCTACCCTGTCAAAATATCAAGTGTAATTTATATAGATATATATAACGGATAGATATGTGCAGCACTCTTGATAAGGAGGGACAGCATGACGACTTATTCGGAAGAGAAGGAGGAAGAGTTTGCACGGCTAGCGGAATTGAGAGAACTACAAAAAATACGAATAGCTTGGGAACTATAATTTAAAGAACCGTCTTTCTGAGATAAAATACCAAGGGTGTTGATTATCCAGTACGATCCAGAGTGGATAGCCACCACACCGTGCCCCAAACGGGCGGCGGTTCGTCTCCCGCACAGAAGCGTAGAGGACCACTTTTTGCCCTGACCAGGCGGGACCGACGCGAAGAGGGAGACAGTTGCGGTCCTCTTTCGCCTGGCCAGGACAATCGCTCAGGAAGGGAGACGAAAGGCCTTGTTTGTGTCCCTTCTTTGCAAGGAAAAGACGAGGGAACACGCCGACGCGTGCATCTTATTTCTTCCGATATATGGATAATCAACAGGTGTGGTAAAATAAAACGATATAAAATTAAGTTTACTATAAATGTATTATGTAACTTAAAGAATGTAGCATTGTACACAGGTAACAAGTGTGATTAGAATTGAAGATAATTCAATGGAAACTTAAAGTTACTTCATAGGGAGATAGTAAGAATATAAAGAGGAATATATGGAGTAGGCTGGTTTCACGGTTCCCGTAAATGAAACAAGGAAGACATTATGATTACCGGAATTTTTCTGGCAGTCTGAAAAATTGTAAAATGCTATAAATCCTTCTGAATTCATATTATAATGGAAGCACTACCGCAACGAAACGAGGTGCTTACCTTTTGACAAACCTTTCACCCCCGCTGAAAGCTTTATTACAGACATGTGCTACAACGAAAAAGATAAAAAAAGACACATATCTGTTTCATCAGGGAGAGCTTGCGAATTCCATGTATATCATTCTTGCGGGACGGGTTCAGATCGGGAAGACCGATGCGGAAGGAAAAGAGTTAACGCTACGTATATGCCAGAAGAACGATATTGTCGGAGAGTTGATTCTATTTGCCGATCATCCGAAATACGTTTTTAGCGCAAAATGCCTTGAAAACGGTGAGGTAGGCGTTATAAACCGGGAAACGTTTGAGAAAAAGTTGCTGGAAAATAAGGATGTGGCGTTTGAATTCATGAAATGGATGAGTGACCATTTCCGACGCACACAGACAAAGTTCCGAGATTTGGTGCTCAACGGGAAGAAGGGTGCGCTATATTCTACGTTGATTCGCATGGCCAACAGCTATGGCATTAAGACAAAGGAAGGAATCCTAATCGATTTATCGATTTCGAATCGTGAGCTCGCCAACTTCTGCGGTTCAACCCGAGAGAACATTAACCGTACATTGCAAGAGTTACGGACGCAGGACATTCTATCATTGAAAGAGCAGAAAATCATTATCCATGATCTGAAACGCTTGAAGGAACTAAATCATTGTGATGATTGCTCGGTAAACATATGTAATATCGATTAAATGCAAAAAGCCTTCTCGAATAGGGAGAAGGCTTTTTGTTTTTTGTATATTTTATTTTTGCGAAAGAGCTTCTTTCTGAAGCAAAAGTCCGTATGTATCTGGACGGCGGTCACGCATGAATTGGAGCAGGTTACGCGCAAAATCGATTTCTGATTTGTCGATTTCCTGAATTAAAATACCTTCCTCATCATCCAATGATTGCAAAATGTTTCCTAGTGGGTTACTAACAAAGCTTCCGCCATAAAATGTCATATCCTTTTCCTGTCCAACCCGGTTTACTGCGGCAATGAACACGCCATTAGAAATACCATGGGCAGAAATCGCCTTTTCCCAGGAATATCGGGTGGAGAGTTCTGGATGATCCGGCTCAGAGCCAATAGCGGATGGATAGAATAAAATCTCCGCTCCTTGAAGAGCCAGAATGCGAGCGACTTCAGGGAACCATTCATCCCAGCAGATTCCGATACCGATTTTTCCATAGCGTGTTTCATACACAGGGTACCCTGTGTTTCCTGGAGTAAAATAATATTTTTCATGATATTGAGGTCCATCAGGGATATGGTTTTTACGTGTTGTACCAAGATAAGAGCCATCTGCATCATATACGGCAGCACTATTAAAGTACAATCCGCGTCCCGCTTTTTCATAGAAAGGTACGATAAGAACGACTTCTAGCTCCTGTGCCAGTTGGCTCATCGTTTGCAGTGTAGGATTGTCTATCGGCTCGGCCTGCTCATACCCTTTCACGCAGACGGTTTGTGCGACATACTGAGCATTAAATAGTTCTTGAAGGCAAATGATTTGCGCACCTTGTGCAGCCGTTTCTCTAATTTTTTCGATGTGATATTGTACATTATCAGGGATGTTTTCCCCGCATTTTCCTTGAATTAATCCAATTGTAACCTTTTCGTTCATTGTATAGTTCCTCCTAAATGATAGTAGTTGTATAAATTTACGAGGAAGCCGCAGGATTTTCGACTTTCGTAAAGGAATCTTCTGCTTCGTTAAAATTAAAATTCGGTGGTTTTTGAGTGAATCCTTTTGTTAAAAACAATAGATACACAATTCCAAGACCAACCCAGATACTTCCTAAAATGATGGATTTTTTATCAAGGCTTGTCCACAGCCAAATCGTAAAGCTCGTTCCAGCTAATGGCAACAATACATATAGAAGCATTCCTTTTATTCCGCGTTGTCGGTTACGAATATAGTAGTGAAAAATAACCGAGATGTTAACGAAGGCGAATGCTACCAACGCGCCAAAGTTAATAAAAGATGCTGCTGTCACTAAATCAACGGTCAGGGCCGAGAGTGAAAACGCTCCAATGAGCAGAATATTACGGTTCGGCGTTTTATATCTCGGATGAATATAGCCAAACAATTTTTTTGGTAACACGGATTCACGCCCCATAGCAAACAGCAGGCGGGCTGCACTAGCATGGGAGGACATTCCTGACGCAATCGTTGATGTAATTACTCCGGCAAGAAAAATAGAGCCGAAAACGGGACCACCGATATAAGCGGCAATTTCAAAAGAGGCTGAATCGATATCTTTAAAGGAAGCAAAGTCCGGATATGCGATGTGCGCGATATATGAAACGAAAATGAAAAGCAATCCGCCGATAAATGCGACGAGAAAAATAGCTTTCGGAACGGTTTTCTCAGGCGCAATGGTTTCTTCTGAAAGTGTGGTTACGGCATCGAATCCTAAAAAGGAAAGACAAAGAATCGAAGCGCCGGCCAGCACAAAAGAGTAGGAAACCTCAGGATTGTAAAAAGGTAATGCCGACAAAAATGTTCCCATGCCCATCCCTTTAGCAACCCCTTTCAAAGCAAGTACTACAAAAAGGATGGTAACGAGAAATTGGAATAAAACAAGTACCGCGTTTACTTTAGCCGTCATTTGAATACCGATGATATTAATCGCCGTAATCACAGCGATGAAACCGATAATCCATACCCATGATGGAACGGCCGGAAAAGCGGCTGATAAAAAGATACCGGCCAACAAGAAATTAATCATGGGCAAAAACAAATAATCCAGCAATACAGCCCACCCGACGAGAAAGCCGAGATGCGAATTAATCGATTTTTGGGTATACGTATAAGCTGAGCCTGAAACAGGATATGCTTTCACCATTTTTCCATAACTATAAGCAGTGAACAGCATAGCTAACAGCGCGAAAGCGTACGCCGCCGGTACCATTCCATGTGTCGTCTGTGCCGCAACTCCGTACGTATTAAACACTGTCATTGGAGCCATATACGCAAGGCCGAGCACTATGAGCGGCATGAGTGTCAATGTCCGACGAAAATGGGAGGCTTGTGTGTTGTTCATACGAATCCCCACCATGGTTGATTAGCTTTCATGTAAAACCTCCTCTTTACTTCTTGATGTATTTCTCTTTGTATATTTCTATAAGAGCAAAAATAATGCCAAATCAAAATTTACTGTAAAATAAGGGCTTTTGCGATTATAATAAACAAAAGTAATGAAAAAATTCATCGGTTTAGGGCAAGGAAAATGAAAGATTTTCGTTTGTATATGCTTTTAAAGTCTTTTAAAAGTTAAACAATGAAAAAAATCATCTGATGATTTTTTTCATTGTTTAGAAATAACAGGAGGCTACAGATGATTCATAAGCTGAAAGTACAAGATAATTGGATACTTCATACGGTAACTGAAGAAAGTGACAGCATGTTTAGCAATCCTCAAATAGATTTGTTGCATTCCTGCTTTAATGGAGAAGAAGTTGAATTTATTACTAGCATGACAAAAAAGAAGATAGAATCTCTGGAAAAGCATGGTATACTCCAGATTGAAATTTTACCCATTCAAGTTTTTCTTGCTAAGGCGGACGAAAAAACATTCATTGCCTTATCCATGCTTAAAAAACAGGTAGAAAATACAGGAGAAAAAGAAGAACTGGATGTAGAAACGTTCATTGCCCGTTCGGCAAAGATGAAAGAGGTTATGGAGATTGTAAAAAAAATATCGTACGTTGACTCATCCATTCTTCTTCTAGGCAAATCAGGTGTTGGCAAAAGCATGATTGCCAAGCTCATTCATAAATATAGCACCCGTGCAAAACGAAACTTTATCTCTATAAACTGCGGAGCAATCCCAGAGGCACTGATGGAAGCCGAACTGTTTGGGTATACACACGGAAGTTTTACGGGAGGGCAAAGAGGAGGAAAAAAAGGGATTTTTGAATCCGCAGATGAGGGCACGGTATTCTTAGATGAAGTGGGGGAGCTACCGCTTAATCTACAGGTCAAATTGTTGGAGGTATTGCAGGAGAATTGTATCCGACCTATTGGAGAAACCAAGCTTATCCCTGTTAACGTCCGTGTTATTGCAGCTACGAATCAAAATTTGCTGGAGCTTGTGCAGCAGAAGAAATTCCGTGAGGATTTATATTATCGGCTTCATGTTGTTCCGATTGAAATCCCTCCATTATGTGACAGAATCGACGATATCCCCCATTTGACACGCCATTTTTTAAAGCAGAAAATCAATAAATACGGAATCTTTAAGACGTTTCATCCTGAGGTTGAAGAAGTGTTTAAAAGATACGAATGGCCAGGGAACGTAAGAGAGTTAGAAAATATTATCGAAAGGCTATTTATCACAACCGAAGAAAATGAAATTCAGCTTACACATCTGCCGTCATTTTTTCATTCTTTGAGCGAAAATGCTTCTTCCTGTTATGATAAAGAAAGTGACATTATACCCTTAAAGAAAGCAAAGAAAATGCTGGAAAAAGAATTGATTGTAAAAGCGTATGACTTATATAAAAGTACGTACAAAGCAGCAAGAGCATTGCAAGTCGATCAATCGACCATTGTAAAGAAATTAAAAGAATTTCGCGAAGAAGGAAGGTAATCCATATGGTGACGATTGCGCTAGCACAGCTGAAAGGCGTATTATTCAATAAAAATCTAAATGTACACCGCATCTTAGCAACGATTCAAACATGCAAAGAAAAAAACGTGGATTATGTGTTATTTCCTGAATTGTTTTTGACCGGTTTTTTTATTCAACATGAAATTGAAGCATTGGCTGAACCGGTAGACGGAGAAAGCATCCGAATCATTCAGGAGAAAGTAAAAGAAACAGGAGTGGGCACGATTCTGGGCTTTGCAGAACGTTATGAAAACCGCTATTACAACTCAGCGGTATTTATTGAAAAAGACGGGAGCATTAAAGGGGTATACCGAAAAATTCATTTGTTTGATAAGGAAAAGGAGTTTTTCACACCTGGAGAGGAATTTCCTGTTTTTCATACGGAAGTTGGAAATATTGCTCTCATGATGACATTCGATGTAGAGTTTCCTGAAATGTCTCGAATTTATGCGATGCACGGAGTAGAATTAATTATGGTTTTAAATGCCCATAACGTTCCATATCAGCCGCATCAAGGTATTTTTCTACAAGCGCGTGCCCTGGAAAATCAAGTGTTCATGGCAGCGACCAATAAAGTAGGGCTTGAGGGAAGTACACTGTTTTTTGGAGAAAGTGCAGTAATTTCTCCAGAGGGGCACTTTATAGAAAAGGGCGGAAATAACGAGGAAATAATTATAGCATCCATTCAGTTATCAGACGTGTATAAAGTAAGAGAAGAACAATTAATGAAGTATTTAGAGAATAGAAAAGGCGAGTTATATAGTAAGCATGGACTTGTTTAAAGGTAAATACATATTTGTCCGAATGGATGTTCTGCTATAAAATAAAATATAAAGAGAAATTATGGAAAAGGGGTTGAGAAACGATGGCCCTTCGTATAATCGTCGGACGTGCAGGCAGTGGAAAAAGCACACGATGTATGCAGGAAATTCGCGAACGGCAGCAGCAACAACCGATGGGGGCGCCGCTTATCTATCTCGTACCGCAACAGATGAGCTTCCAGGTCGAATATGAACTGGCTGCTCAGGTAGGTTTACCGGGTACGATGCGTGCTCAGGTGTTTAGTTTTCGCCGTTTGGCATGGAAGATTCTGCAAGAGGTAGGCGGATTGTCTCGTATACATATTGATGACACGGGAATGAAGATGATATTACGTCGTATTCTTGAAAAACGAGGCGGAGAGCTTCGAGTATTCGGTCGTGCGATGGATCGGAACGGCTTTACTGACCAGCTGGAAGAAATGTACGGCGAGCTGGTGCGGCATGGAATGACAGCGGAAGATTTACTTGTCCAGCAGGAAGCGCTGATTCGGCGGGATGAAGGTGAAGGAAGCGGAAGCGGCTTTCTCGCCGATAAGCTGCATGATATGCATCTTATATATGATGAACTGGAACGTTATTTAGCAGAACGATACCTGGACACGGAGCATTATCTGCCATTGCTTGCGGAGCGATTAGAGCGATCACGCTACATTCGTGGCGCTGAAATCTGGGTAGATGGGTTTGAGCATTTTACGCCCCAGGAGCTTTTGGTACTTAGGGAGTTGTGGACATGTGCAGGCGACATGTCTGTTACATTGACGCTTGATTATCCGAGCGATTCCGGTACTGTGCCGGATGAGCTAGATTTGTTTTATTCATCAGCCATGACATATCGGGTACTTATGGAATTGGCAGAGAAGAGCGGCGTTCGTGTAGATGCTCCCGTCGTACTCTCCCGGACTGGACCGGTAGCCAGGTTCGCTCACAACCCGGCGCTGTCCCATCTTGAGGCGCATTATGATCGGCGTCCTGTACGTCCGTATCCGTATTCCACAGATTCTATTCGGATTGCCGCCGCTGCCAATCGGCGCGCTGAAGTAGAAGGAGTGGCCCAGCGCATTCTTTCGCTTGTGCGAGATAAAGGATACCGCTGGCGTGATATCGCAGTGCTCGTACGTAATATTAAAGACTATGAACATCTATTTACTACTGTTTTCGAAGACTATGGTATTCCGGTATTTCTCGATGAGAAACGGCCGATGCTGCACCATCCGCTAACAGAATTTATTCGTTCCGCGCTCGAAGTTATTCGGTATAACTGGCGATATGAAGCAATTTTCCGCTGTATTAAAACGGAATTATTGTTTCAGCCCGAAATGGAAGAGACAGCGGAGGAGATGCGTCACCGGATTGATAGAGTAGAGAACTATGTGCTGGCACATGGGATTGAAGGTTACCGTTGGACTGATCCGAACTGGCAATGGAAATATCGCGTATATCGGGGATTGGATGAGAACTCGGTCGAGGTAGCAGCCGCTATGCGACAAAGTGATGAAGAGCTGGCGATGGAGCAGGAAATTGCGCAACTGCGTCAGCGTATTACAGTTCCGCTTCAACAATTGGAACGGGCGCTGACAAAAGCGAAAAATGTCCGTGGATTGTGTGAAGGCTTGTATCTTTTCCTTATGAAATTAAATGTGCCTCAGCGTCTGGAACAATGGAGCGAAGCGGCGAAGGAAGCACACCGGCTTGAGCAGGCTCGTGAGCACGGACAAGTATGGCAAGCTATTATCAACATGCTGGATCAAATCGTCGAGGTGATGGGCGATGAACGTATGGATATGGAGACGTTTGCTTCAGTGATCGAAGCCGGAATGGAAAACTTGAAGTTTGCACTCGTGCCGCCGGCGTTGGATCAAGTGCTGGTAGGTAGTATAGATCGAACTCGTTTCGCCAATGTAAAATGCGCATTCATTCTCGGAATAAACGACGGTGTTATTCCAGCGCGGCCGAAAGAAGACGGGATGCTTTCCGAAGGAGAGCGGGAGGCGCTTCTTGCGAACGGGATGTCGCTTGGACCGGGCAGCCGCCGCCGATTGATGGAAGAGGAATTCATGCTATACCGGGCGCTTGCCTCAGCCTCTGAATGTTTATTCCTCAGTTACGCGTTGGCGGACGAGGAAGGAAAGGGACTACTTCCATCAGCTTTCATGAAACGGATGAAGGAAATGTTTCCGCAAGTAAAGGAAGAATTTGTTACGACAGAAGTGGCGGAGATTGCTGCGGAAGAAGAACAGCTTGCCTTTCTCGCCAGCCCATCCCGCGCTCTATCCTACCTTAGCGCCCAACTACAGCAATGGCGCAAAGGATACGGGCTTGCACCGTTCTGGTGGGACGCGTACAACTGGCTTATCCGTGAGATGCCGGATCAGCAGGCGCGTGTAACCCGGGCACTCTTTTATCGCAACGAAGAACGCGCTTTGAAGAAGGAAACAAGTCAGGCATTATACGGTAAGAAAATACGTGCCAGTGTCTCGCGGATGGAACGATTTCAGGCTTGTCCATTCTCACATTTCGCTTCGCATGGACTGAAGCTTCATGAACGTGATTTATACAGGCTGGAAGCTCCGGACATCGGACAATTGTTCCATGCAGCACTGAAGCTGGTCGGAGAACATATGGAGAAGAATCAAGTGGAATGGGGTGCGCTCGAGGCGGAACAGATGCACAAGCTGGCGGCGGAACAAGTCGATGTTCTATCGCCACTTCTTCAGAAGCAAATTCTGCTTAGTTCAGGCCGTAACCGTTATATCACGCATAAGCTGAAAAATGTGGTTGGACGTGCCGCTGTTATGCTGGGTGAGCATGCACGCCGTAGTGAATTTACGCCGCGGGCGCTTGAACTCGGATTCGGTACCGGCGCCCAATTACCTCCTCTTATATTTGATTTGCCGAACGGCTGCACAATGGAGTTGGTAGGCCGTATCGACCGGGTGGACGGTGCAGAAAGTACGCAAGGGTTACTGTTGCGCATTATTGACTATAAGTCCAGCGCCAAAGACTTGGTGATTGAAGACGTCTATTTTGGTTTATCCTTGCAAATGCTGACGTATCTAGATGTGCTTATTTCTCAGGCGGAAGCATTTTTTGGCGAAGCAGCCGTACCGGCCGGTATTCTGTATTTCCATGTTCATAATCCATTACTTCGTTCACTTGTTCCTCTTTCTGAAGACAAAATTCAGGGCGAGATCCGGAAGCGGTTCAAGATGAAAGGGCTGCTCGTCGAAAGCGAAGAGATTGTGCGGTTGATGGATACGGAGCTTGAGACCGGTTATTCAGATATTCTACCAGTTGCGCTGAAAAAAGACGGCGGATTTTACAGCACATCTCGAGTCATTTCCTCCAAGCGACTTGATCAATTGCGCGGCTATACACGCGCAATGATCCGCGAGATTGGACAGCGAATTACGGATGGCGATATTTCCATTTATCCGTATCGACATAAGAAACGTACTGCCTGCACATTTTGTACCTTCAAATCCGTTTGCCAGTTCGATCAAATGGTAGAACCAGGCGAATTCCATGTGTTACGACGAGAGTCGGATGAGGCAATGTGGCAGGAGATCGCGGAGAAAGGAAAGGGGGAAAACGTATGAAGACGCTTGAAAAACCGATAGAAAGTACTTGGACGGATGAACAATGGGAAGCCATTGCGGCACGCGGATCGAATGTATTAGTAGCTGCTGCTGCAGGTTCAGGAAAAACAGCTGTGCTTGTCGAGCGTATTATTCGCCGCATTATCGATGAACACAATCCGCTTAGTGTGGACCATCTGCTGGTGGTGACGTTTACGAATGCGGCAGCTGCGGAGATGCGGCACAGGATTGGAGCGGCGCTGGAAAAAGCAGTCGCAGCTAATCCTTCTCCGTATTTGCGCCGACAAGTGACATTGTTGAACAGGGCTTCAATTACGACCCTGCATTCGTTTTGTATGGAAGTGCTACAGCGTTATTATTATTTAATAGATATCGATCCTTCTTTTCGTATTGCAGACAGTACAGAAGCACAGCTGCTGCGTCAGGAAGCGATGGATGAATTATTAGAAGAAGAATATGAGAAAAAGGATAATCCATTCTTTTTTCGTTTAATAGATAGCTATACAGGAGACAGGGGGGACGAAGCGCTTCAGCATTTACTATTAAAAGTGTATGATTTTGCCCGTAGTCATCCGTGGCCGGAGCATTGGCTGGATGAAATGGCGAGTATGTATCGGGTAGAAACAGTTGAAGCATTCTACGATTTACCGTGGTTTCGCTATTTACGAAACGATGTGCAATTGGAGCTTACCGGAGCGCTCGAATTGCTACGTCAAGGAGCGGAGATCGCCCAAATGAGTGGCGGACCCTTGCCGTACCTGGCGAATTTTCAAGAAGATGAGGTGCTTATCGAGGGCTTGCTGGCAAAATGTACGGGTTCATGGGACGAACTATATGAGGCATTCCAGAATGCTGCGTTCGGCAAACTGAAACCGTGCAAAAAGAAAGAGTGCGACGAAGCATTAATTGAGAAAGCAAAAAAACTGCGTGACAGAGTAAAAGATACGGTAGCGAACTTGCAAAGAGAAATGTTCGCAATTCCTCCGCAATACTATTTCGAACTTACCCGCGAGATGTCTCCGCTTATCGACAAGCTTATTGAGCTGGTCCGTCGTTTTGGTGAACGCTATAGTACCTTGAAGCAAGCAAAAGGATTGGTCGATTTCTCGGATTTGGAACACTACTGCCTGAAGGTTCTGTGTGATGAAAAGGCCGGGCCGGACCGGATTTTGCCATCCGCTGCGGCATTGGAATATCGGGCGCAGTTCGGTGAAGTACTTGTCGATGAGTATCAGGATACGAATGAGGTGCAGGAGACGATCGTTCGTCTTGTAACAAAAGACGGGGACTCGGAAGGCAATCTGTTTATGGTAGGAGATGTGAAGCAGTCCATCTACCGGTTTCGTTTGGCCGAACCAGGCCTTTTCTTGCATAAGTATAAGACGTATACCAGTGATGGAGCGGGAGGCGGTAAGCGAATCGATCTTGCCAAAAACTTTCGCAGCCGCCGTGAAGTGATCGACGGTACGAACTTTATTTTTAAGCAAATCATGACAGAAGCTGCCGGAGAAATCGAATACGATGATGCAGCGCAATTGGTGCTCGGTGCCGAGGATTATCCGGAGGCCGAAGGCGTTGATTCGTGCATCGAGGTATTGTTTATTGACCGGAATGAAGAAAAAGCCGATGAAGAAGAAATGGATATCGGAGCGGACGGTACCGAGCCCGATGTTGCAGTTCCCTTTACCGGTGAAGAGCTCATGCCCGATGCGTCTGAGTTGGAGACAGCACAATTGGAGGCACGGCTCATCGCCAGTAAAATTAAACAATTAGTCGGTGCCACGGATCATTCCCCGTACCTTGTATATGACAAAACAAGCAAAACGATGCGGCCTGTTCAATATCGGGATATCGTTATCCTGCTTCGTTCGGTGAGCGGGTGGGCCCAGGTGATGGCCGAAGAATTCAAATGGCACGGTATTCCGGCATATGCTGAGCTATCCGGTGGTTATTTTGCGGCGACAGAAATCGAAGTTATGACATCGTTATTGCATGTCATCGATAATCCGCTTCAGGATATCCCGCTTGCCGCAGTGCTACGTTCTCCGCTTGTACAGATCAGCGCGGAAGACATGGCACAGATCCGGCTAGCCCAAAAAGATAAGCCATATTATGAGGCATTACTCGCCTACCTGGAACAAAATAAAGAAAGTGGTTTACCATTATTTGAAAAGCTTCAGCAGTTCCGAAACCAATTGGAGAGCTGGCGAACCGAAGCAAGACAGGGAGCGTTATCCACGCTTATTTGGCATATTTATCGCGAGACCGGCTACTATGACTTCGTTGGTGGATTACCAGGTGGTAAACAGCGGCAGGCTAATTTGCGTGCGCTCTATGATCGTGCGTGTCAATACGAAGCGACGACATTCCGTGGATTGTTTCGCTTTCTACGGTTTATCGAAAAAATGCAGGCGCAGGGCGGAGACCTTGGTACGGCACGTACATTGGGTGAACAAGAGGATGTTGTACGTATCATGACCATCCATAAAAGTAAAGGGTTAGAATTTCCTGTGGTATTTGTTGCAGGGCTTGCCAAGCAGCATAATTTTCAGGATTTAAACGGAAGTTTTCTATTGCATAAGGAACTTGGGTTTGGCCCGAAATACGTAGAACCGCAACAGCGTGTTAGCTTTCCAATGCTGTCGCATGCAGCCATGAAGCGGCGTATGCGCCTGGAACAGTTAGCAGAGGAGATGAGGGTGCTCTACGTGGCCTTGACCCGTGCACGCGAGAAATTATTCTTGGTTGGCACAGCAAAACATCTGCCTAATGCTGTGGAGAAGTGGGTACGGCATACATCCGTTTCCGGCTGGACGCTTCCTGATTATGAATTGGTCAAAGGTCGTACATATCTTGATTGGATCGGCCCGGCATTGCTGCGTCACCGACATGCTAAGACGCTATATGCCATAATGGATGGCATTGAACGTGTGCCAGCATGTGTACGTGATCATGATTCGCGATGGTTGGTTACATGCGTTCCTGCCTCATCTCTCATATTTACACTTGAAGAAGAAAAGCGGATACAACAAGAGATGGAACAGGCGATTGCCGAAGGGCAACCGGTGCCTATCGAAAGTTCTTATAAGAAGCAGGTAGAGCATCAGCTTTCCTGGGGCTATGTACATAATGCCGCGACCGAGCATTTATCCAAGATGTCCGTCTCTGAATTAAAGCGACGTCAACAGACCGCCATTCAAACAGAGGAGCTGGATGGACCCTCCTATCTGCCGGGGTTGTTTCGCAGCGATGCAGCGGAACGGCCACGGTTTTTATCCGAAAAGAAGCTAAATGCAGTTGAAATCGGGGTAGCGACACATACGGTTATGCAACAGTTGCCACTTGACAGGGTACTGACAGGAGAAGAAATCGCGGAGGAAGTAGAACGTATGGTACAGCAAGAATTGTTAACGCCAATGGAAGCAACAGCCATTGATATGACCAAAATCGAACAATTTTTCACCAGTGAAGCGGGACATAAGGTACGTGAAGGACGTTGTGTTTATCGAGAGGTTCCATTTAATTTACCGGTGCCTGCCCAGGAGATATATACCAATTGGGAAGAACAGAATGGGGAAGGCTCCCATGAGGAGATGGTGCTGCTGCAAGGGGTAATCGATTGTTTAGTTGAAAAGGAGGAAGGCTGGTTATTGCTTGATTATAAGACAGACCGCACCGTCGACTTGTCGGACGAGCTGCTTCAGGCAAGATATAAAGAACAGCTAGACAATTATGCACGTGCTGTTACAAAGATTACAAATCGCCCGGTAAAAGAAAAAATAGTATACTTTTTTGACGGGGGTCGTACGTTGTATTTGTAAGTATGGCGTGTGCTGTTTCTTTCGGAGTTGCAAAGTGATAAACTTTCTGGTATTGTGAACACTATAAAAACTATATTTGTTTAAATAGTTTTTTGATCGGATAGCAGGAGGACTGATAATGAGAGAACGGATTCTAAAAGCATTTATCGAAGAAATTCGCGAAAACGGTATGAAATTTACGATGGACGATTTGGTGAAACGTCTTGGAATTAGTAAGCGGACCCTTTATGAACACTTTTCTTCGAAAGTAGAGATTTTAGAAACAATTATCGAGCAAACTTTTTCAGAAGTAGATGCGAAAACCGAAATCATTGTCCAGGATGAGAAGCTAACGATACTCGAGAAAATTAAAGGGGTCGTCACTGTTATGCCAAACTACGTGGAGTTTTATGACTTACGCGTATTCGAGCAAATGAAACGGTATTTCCCAAAGCAATGGGAAAGATTACATGCGGCGTTAAATGATTGGGAGGCGCTTCGCTTCCTAATCGAGGAAGGAATTCGTAAAGGACAGCTCGCCGAAATGAATGTAGCGCTCGTTATGAAGCTCTTCATTGATGCCGCTAATTCGACGCTTGACCGGGACTTCTTTATGCAGAACAATATTTCAGTACCAGAGGCGCTCTCTTCCATTGTAGATGTACTGCTATTCGGGTTAGTGCCGGAGAATAAAAGATAATCGCCTGTCTTTTATTCTTTTCTTTTTTGGTGAAAAAAACTAAAAAAACATTAATAGTTTCTTGAGTTGAGGTGGAGTAAAAAGATGTCCAATCGTCTACAAATAAGTAAACAACAACGAATTGGCTTAGGCCTTGTCATCTCTGTGCTGTTTATCGATATGCTGCTATACAGCCTGATTATCCCGGTCATTCCTTATTTTACAGAGAAGTTCCAGCCTTCTTCGACGATGCTCGGGATATTATTCAGCAGCTATGCCGTGGCCCTCCTGCTGACGACGCCATTTTTCGGCCCGTTATCAGACCGGTTCAACCCGAATATTTTAATGCTGGGCGGACTTGTCTGCCTAACTGTTACGATGCCGTTAGTAGTGATGTCGCAAGCGATTTGGCAGGTGGCCGGAGCCATGATTCTTGTCGGGGCTAGCATCGGTTTAAGTTTATCTCCTACGTTATCGTCTCTTGCAAGTATTGTAGACAACGAAGGAAGCGGTTCGTATGGTGCTGCCTACGCTCTTTTTAATATGTTTCATGCGGTCGGCATGATTTTTGGGCCGCTTATCGGTGGCGTACTAACCGATGTGATGCCAATACCGAGTGCCATTATAGCTGTTAGTATCGTCATCCTTGTTTTTATAGGTGTACTCGGTCGTACATTGAGAACAAAAAAGCAGCAGGAACTGCGATTATAAGAACCATCATAGAAAGTGGGATGTTTGCGGGCGTAGAAAGTACTATGCCCGCTTTTTTGATCATCTATTGATGCAGTTAGCGCCGCTTGCGCTTTCCGTCGCCCCATTTTACGACATAGACGTCAAGTGCCCGCCGTCCGAACGTATTGGCTTGACTTATGCTTGATACGAATACATCAATCTTATTCCCCTTAATCGCACCGCCCCGGTCATGAACGGTCCGATAACCGACCCCTTCAATGTAGAGCACTGTGCCGAACGGAATATGACGCCCGGCGGCCACCGTGTAACCAACTTTCGTTCGGTGGCCGCTGGCCGTAATCCCGTAAAGAGGGTGACGAGAGGATTTCCCCGTTTCCGAAAGGCCATTTGTATAGGCCGATATATTTCCGCGAAATTTTTTCAGGTAACGGACAGGCGGATTTCCGCGGGCGGGTAAATTCTGCTCGTCCATATTTTCACTATGTATCGCTGCAGCGAGCGACGGTCGGTGGCTTTTATTCTTTTGTATGGTTTTCGCAATTGAGGTTGAAACGTATGTAATTGTCCTCGTTTCTTTTATGTTTGCTGCTTTGACTGAGAGATCTCCATCTTTTGCAGGTCCACACCATATCGCCAATACCAATCCTACTATGAAACAGATAATCTGTGATATTCTCTTCATTCGTTCTCCTTTCTTCTTTCCTAGTAACCTAGCGAAACATTCGCTGACTTCTCTTATTCATATGGGATGGGTCTATCCGATAGAACTTTTTTCTACTTTCAGGAAATTGATGCATAAAAACCCTCGTTCTTCACAAGATAGAAAAAGAAGCATGGAAAGGTGGGAGGAAGATGATGGGTCGGCAGGACATTGAGAAGCTCATCGCTGATATCCAGCAGGAGCAAATTCAGGCCGCACTTAATGCCAGTGACCGCCCTGAAAGCGAAGAAGTATACAAGGAAATCGGGCGTGCGAAGGGGCTGGCTTACGCGATTGGCCTTCTGAAAGAAAAGCTTCGTGGCTAGGAGATAATATTGCATAGCAAGAAAGGATGGAAAAAGAATGAGTACACCATATTTATGCCCGGCTTGCAAAAGCAATCGAACCCGATTTGCGATTATCGAACAGGTGCCGCGGTATGTCAAAATGGACCCGCAGAACGGCGAGGTAGTACAGGAATATGAACCGAGCGCGCTGGACGCCTTTCACCTACCGTATCAGGGGAGTGTCCGTCGAATTCAATGCGGTGCCTGCGGGCTAACAGAGGATGAACAAACGTTTGTCGCCATGGCCAATAACTATAAGAGATGATATCCATAAGCTGGGGGTGACTGAAACTGTTTTCAGCACCCCTATTTTAGTGGTATGATAAAGTAAAACTTCCATCAACAGGGATTTTCTTCATTTCCTTACTGATGGTTCGTTGTACGTATCGGGGTCTTACTGCCCGTTGGACTGGGATAAAAAGACCGGAAATTTCATGAGGGGGAACCGAGATATGGCGAAGCAGAAAAGAGGACAAAATTCAGCCGCGTCAGAAACCCGGACAGAAAGCCAGGGGGCGACGTTGCGCGATCGAATCGGCAATGATGCGTTGGAAAAGCTGAAAGAAGCATCTAGGGCGATGCGTCAGGAAGAAGAACAACGTAAAATAGCTGAACGCGAGCGTAAAATAGCTGAACAAAAAATGAAAGAAAAAAACAAATCGTTTGCAGATTTGTTTGAAGAAAGCAGCCTGGATTGGAAAAAGTTCAAATAACATGACAGAAAACACCCGGTACGGCCATAAAAGGCTGTCCGGGTGTCTTTTGATAAGAGCGTAAACGATTAGATAAAGCGAAACTTCCATCAGTGAGGGGGTTCCTCATCCCCCACTTACCTTCTTTGTTTCCTCAGATGCTTGAGATGGGGGCTTTACTGCCCGTTAAGAGTGGGGTAAGAGCTGGGGTAGAGCTGGAGGCAACAGGTTGTTCTCCAATAAGGGTCAAGCCCGGTTTTCCATTTTGGGTTACGAAGGAAGCGCGGGTAAGAATCGGCGCGCCTTTACGGCTTACGTATGGTAGTATACGATAATCAGTTTGCCATGCTTCAGGCGTTACGGTACAGCGTACGTAGCCTCGATGGTTGTTAAAGAACAGGATATGCGGATTTTCTGCGAGAATGCGTTCCGTATCGTCCCGAACATCTGAACCGTCGCCAATGGACGTAATCGAAGTGCCGACAAGTTCTACCCCGAGTGTTTTAGAGGCGGGGTTATTGAAATCCTGTTTAATTTCGGCAGCCCAGTTTGCGTGAACATCTCCGGTCAATACGACAAAATTCGTGTCTGAACGTTCAGCCATTGCTTGTACGATTCGATCTCTAGCAGGGGCGTATCCATCCCAGGCATCCATGCTGAATTTTTGCGCCGGACCTGCCGTATAGTCACGCTGACAGAAAAATACCTGCTGGGCAAGTACGTTCCAGCGTGCTTGTGAGCGGGTAAGCCCATCTAGTAACCATCGCTCTTGCTTGTCGCCGAGCAGTGTACGATTCGGATCAAGCGATTCGGAGCTCGGGGGCTTGCTTCCTTCGCCGTTTGCTTGATCGTCACGATATTGGCGCGTATCTAAAACGTGAAACTCGGCCAGATTCCCATATGTAAATCGCCGGTACAGCTGCATATCTGTCCCGTGTGGGAGGGAAGAGAGGCGAAGTGGCATATGCTCGTAATATGCCTGATAGGCGGCAGCGCGCCTTTGTATGAACGGTTCGATAGGCTGGCCTTTTTCCGGTATTCCTGCCGCATAATTGTTTTCCACTTCGTGGTCATCCCAGGTTACAATCCACGGAAAAGCGGCATGTGCTTCCCGTAAGTCTGCGTCTGCTTTATACTGTGCATATCGGTTGCGGTAATCGTCAAGTGTTATGATTTCGGCTCCGATATGTGTGCGAACATTTCCGCTGTCTGCCTTATATTCGTTTGCTCCATATTCATAAATGTAATCGCCTAGATGAAACACAACGTCAAGATTTTCTTCAGCCATACGGCGGTATGCGGTAAAGTATCCGTGTTCATATTGTTGGCATGAAGCGAACGCAAAAGTTAGACGAGCAACAGAGTCATTTATCGCGGGAAGGGTTTTTGTACGTCCTATAGGACTAATTTCCGCTCCGGCTTTGAAACGATAATAATATGCCGTATTGGGCTGTAGTCCATTTACTTCTATATGCACGGAGTGGGCGAGTGCCGCCTTGGCGAATTCTGTGCCGCGTCGAACGACATGACGGAATCCTTCGTCCTTTGCTACTTCCCATTGTACCGGTACATTATGTGGCGGCATGCCACCACCGTTTAGCGGATCAGGAGCAAGCCTTGTCCATAATACGACACCATCAGACGAAGGGTCTCCGGATGCGATGCCTAAGGTGAACGGATATGCCTTAAATTTCGGTGCAGCATCTACGGGGAAGTTTTTCATCGAACCTAATAGAGTCAGACCAAGTGTAAGGCCGGCAAATTTTCCTGTTGTACGCAGAAATTCGCGTCGTCCCATTTTTTCTCCGTCTCGTTCCTGCTTTTTATCCATGACAGTATTCCTTCCTTTCCTATGTAGAATGTGGAAATCAAATTCTCCATATTATAAAACATACAAATGTTAAGGAAAGGTAATGAGTTGGTATGTGGATTGTAAAAAATGAGAAAATAAGGAAAAAAGATAGAGGAAGAGGTAATAAACATCCAACTTTTTATAGGCTTGCATAAAAACAAACCGTCTCTGACGTCATGCGCCAAAAGACAGTTTGTTTCTGCCATCTAATCGTATCACTTGAAAAACTTGCGAGGTGTGTGCCATGGCGGGTGAAAAAGACCGACAATTGTCTCCCGCATAGAGATACCCATATATTTTGTCGGTCCGTCCGAAGTGACACAAAGCGGCCGCTTTGTTTCTTTGTGGAAAAAGGACGAGAGGCAACACCCGCGCGTTTTTCTTATCTAAGACAAAAGGTTTCGACGACGCAGGATCGCAGCTTCACGTTCAGCCAACACGTCGCTTCGATCACGCAATTTATGCTTATGCAGCAGGAATTCATTTTGCAAATCACTTTGTGACAGCCAGCGAACTTGACGTTCGCTGCATCGATTTTCACACGCTGCAAGCAGATGTTCCGGATGAATTGGCAGATCCATATCGCTGTATGGTTTTTGTTCATGTAGCTCTTGTTTTCTAATGCGTAAGCGCTTCACTAATTCGTGTCCGACAAATCCATATTGTTCTAATTCTTCTTCATGTAAGCGTTGAATAGCGCTATTAAACATTTTTTCTGCACCGACGAAATTGCCTCGCCGATGATGATAGAGACCAACGGCAATCTGGATAAGACCTACCCACATATCGCTGCGTTCTGCTTTAGGAAGGCTTTTCCAGTACTCCTCAAGTACTTCGTGGCATTCGAAGTAATCGCGGTCGGCATGAAAATACACAAGATAATCAATTAACGCTTGCGGATACATCCATAGTACCTCACTTTCTGTTGCACTTATTCTGTCAATCGTAGGGGAGAGAATGACAGAAACGTATTTTTGTATTAGTAACCGTATTGCCGGTAAAGTATATTTTTCTTTGGATATACGATGAAATAAGCTACAGGCTTTATTTTACTACACGTAGGAGGATATTCAATGATTTTAGAAGTTGCCATCATTACTGAAATAACAGGAAGCTCCCTGCTAAAAACATCAGCCGGATTTATCATATTAAGCACTAGAGATAAAAAGTAGCCGGTTTTCACCACATTAAGAGGTGTAACCGGCTTTTCTTATGTTAGGTGACCTAAGCAGTTTAAATCAGTCTGGCATTAAAATGTTTTTGCAGCTTGAATAGCTTTTTGAAGCCCATCCCAAATAATCGCGTCACTTCGATTAGGAAATTGATGATGCCCCTCAATGACTATCGTAGTAATATCGGTAATACCAAAAAACGTTAAATGCTTCTTAACAAAGCTTACAGCCATTTCAGAAGAACTTCCTTCGACATATATCCCACCTCTTGCGTTTAATAAAGCCACTTTCTTATTGGATAATAGCCCAACTGAGCCTTCAGCTGTATATTTAAATGTTTTACCTGGACGATGCATATAATCAAGGTACGAGTGTAGGACAGCAGGAACAGTTAAGTTCCAAAGTGGAAAGGCAATGACCACTTTGTCAGCGGCTATAAACTGTTCTAGGTGCTTAGTGACAATATCATGCACAGTTTTCTCTTCCGGTGTAAGCTCTATTCCTTGAGCTGATTTGAAATTTCCACTAATCATGACATGACCTAAATAAGGCAATTGTTCTTTATATAAATCCAGTTCAATCACCGTATCATTCGGATGTGAGGCTCTATAGCTATCCAAAAATGCATGATACAACTTCCCGCTAATAGAGTGTTCTGTCGGACGATTGTTTGCTTTAACAAACAAAGTTGTTGTCATTTTAGTATCCTCCAAATATAAGTAATATTGATACATGAGCTACACTAACTTTAGCTTTCCGCCTGGATGCTTTTCGTCTTTGCTCTACCAAACTGGAAATAGTAAACCATTAGAATACCTACATGCAAAATAGCAAGAATGAAAAATATATTGCTGTAAATAAAGCTGTTTGGATAGATATTTGCTGGATTCAGGTGAAATTCAGAGCCAAGGTCTACTGCCTTGCTGTAAAGCCCTGTTGCCATGCTGCCGGCAATGAAATTCAGCATTGAAAATAGTCCCATCCCCACTCCAACCTGTTCCTTTGGCAACGTCCTCGAAATAGAATTGGACATAGCAATAAGCATAAAGGATTGCCCCACATTACCGAAAATCAGAAAGGTGGCAATGAATAGAGGGGAACTTCCAGTAAAGGTTGAAAGTAAAACAAAGCAAGTTAATAATAAGCCAGATGCAATAAAGAATAGATATGCATTCCCTTTCAAGTCTGCCAACTTACCGCCCTGCCGCCCAAGAATTGCTGAGGCTATTGCAGCGGGAACCATCGCAAAGCCAATCCAATCAGGTGATAGATGATGTACATGGGCCAGAAGGAGGGGACTTAGAAAATATAATGAAAATCCAACTCCATTTATTAGGAAAGCTATCATTAGACCGAGTGTGTAACTCCTGTTTTTAAAAAGCTTAGGTTGAACGAATGGTTGCGCAGCGGAGCGAATTCGTATGATGAACAGTACGAGAGCGAGCAAACCGCTAATAACAAACCACCATGTTTCATTTGTAATGCCTAGAAGCAGCAAGGTTATTGTAGTAGCCAGTAAACCGCCACCACTCCAGTCAAATTTCCCAGGATGCCCTTGCTCATCTCTTAAATATTTACGGTAAAAGGGGAGTGTGATTAAGAGTAAGAGAGGTACACAAAATAACCAGCGCCAATGAGCAACACTGACAATTAAGGCAGAAATAACTGGGCCAAGGGCACCGCCAAGAGCCAAACCTACGGCCGCCATGCCTATAGCTGAACCTCTCCGCTCTGGAGGAAAGTAGCGAACTGAGATAAGCATGGCAGTTGCTGGGATAGCAGCAGCTCCTACTGCCTGTATGCATCTTCCGACAAGCATCATCCAGAACTCCTGAGAGGCTACACCAATCAAGGAACCTAAAGCAAATAAAAGCAATCCGAACGTCAACAAATTTTTGAGTTTGTACGTGTCAGCTAGTTTCCCGTAAGTGACCGTTCCTATCGCATAAATAAGACCATATGCTGAAATCACCCAACTTACTTGAGCTATGGTCAGATCAAACGCTTCGCTGATTTGAGGAAGGACAATGTTGAACATTGTTGCCCCCATCACAGACAAGGTAAGCGTAAACACTAGGATGCGCAGCAATTTCTCTCCTGTTTGCTGTGTAACTTCTGTTTCCATTCTTTATATCCACCTTTCGCCTAAATACTATATTACTTTCCTAAGAAAATGATTACTGTTACTTTAATTGAAATGATGATGGATGTCAGTCAGTACTGACTGACATTGTGCTTGTAAAAAAACTAGGGGGTTAAAGCCCTAGCGAATATTTGTACACTCTCCATTATAAAAGCCTCCATTGATACGGTTGGAAAGTTAGCATCAGCATCCAAGTTGTTCATAAATGCACCGAAATTCATCATCATGAATGAGAACGCCTGCATTTCCGGGTTCGTCCGAATCAGTTTGCCCTTCTCGGACATAGCTGTAAAATAATTTGTCAAGATTTCCATTAGTTGTTGAGGATGTTTCTGTGTTCTCTCTCGAAACCCAGGCAAATTACCTTCTTCCTTGATGCTGATCTGAATCATCTTCCGGTTACGGTTCATAATTTCATGGTACGTTCGGCTGATCAGGAGCAAGTCTGCATGCAAATCCCACACGAGCTTCTCATTAAAAAGTTTTTTCATCTCTTCAGTATAATGAAAACGGTCAAAAGCAGTTTCGAGAAGATTTTGCTTGCTGCCGAAGTGGCGAAACAGCGTTTTTTCGCTTAAGCCAGCTGCGGCGGCGATTTCCTTGGTTGATACACCATTGTATCCTTTTTCTGCTATAAGATCGATCGCTGCTAATAGTAGTTTATCGTCACTACTTAGATTGTTACTGCTGCCCATTCTTATCCTCTTTTCTAAAATGACTGTCAGTACTGACTGTCATTAATGGTATTTCATTTTCTATAAAATGTCAATAAGTCAATTGGTTTTTGTATTTTAAAAAGTGATTATCCTATTGACATTTTTAAAGATAATAAGTGGTATTTATTTACACTTCCTCAAGGGAGTATTTTATAATACTATTTTGAATTTGTTGTTCAAATAAATTTACTGCATAAGGAGGTTCCAAATCATTGATTTACTTAAAAAGCTTTTATAATCAGGAGAGAGGATGGAATATATCATAAGTACGATTGATATTACTTTTTATGGAGAACTGATTAAGAGGGTAGGGACACGCTTATATGAGATTTCTAAGCGAGAGGCTTACGCATCTTCTGTGGATGTTCTGTTATCATTTTATCAACGATATAAAATAGTTTACACTGTTTAGACAATACTTATATTTATTGAAGTATTCTATGATGTACAAAAGCATTGTTGTAAACTATATGGTTTCATGGAGGTACAGCAAATGAAAGAGGTGGGGATACCGTTGAATTTAAAATACGAATACGTTTGAAAAGAGAAGTATATCGTGAAGAAAAAAGGGTGAGGGGAGATAGTTTTTGGTTCAGAAGTTGAGCTAATACTTGTTGTAGAAACTATACGACTGCTGTATTAAAGCGTTGATTGAATCCTTCCGCATTCATAAGAACCCTGTTGATGCTTCTAAACAACTGCATAACTATATAAATTACACTTGATAGTTTGACAGGGTAGCGTGGTTGGAAGTGGGTGATTCAGAAAAAGAAGAGGTTGGATGGGCCCTGCGCTCCAGCAGAAAAAAGGCAAACGTGCCTTTTTCCGACCGTTCCCGCCCACCGCCCTTCCTTCTTTTCTTCCCTCTCACCACAAGAATTTGTCGATGTATCAAATCAGATGTATATAGGCCAGTATCTAAGCAAAGGATAAATATGATTCGGTAAGATTTATAGTATTAAAATACTACGTACAAAACCAATAACATAAGTTTGACATATACAAGATCAATGTAAAAAAGAGAATAAAAGACTTCAGTAGAGCGTTGAGCTCCATTGAAGCCTTCTTTAGTTACTTGTCACAACCATATTTATCATCCCTACTGAATTCCCGTCCCGCCAACAGAAATTACTCGGTTAGTCGTCCTATACGATAAGCACAACGGAGTTCACCGGCTAAAATATGCTCAACTCGCTCAATAGTAATATCAGAGCCTAAAATACTCTGAAACATTTCTAGTTCCTTACTGCAGAATCCTGTACAAGCTGTAGCTACTACACAAATAGGACAATGCTTTTCTATAAGTAAAAAATCTCCCCCCTCTTGCTGTTGGATTTCAGCCATATATCCTTCTTTGGTACGTATCTCGGCCAGTAACTCTAATCGCTTTGGAAGAGAGGAAGTTTCAGGAATTTGTTTGCAATAATTCTCGATTTGCTGACGATTACGAAGCGCTAGTATACGGTCTATACCTTCCTGTCCAAATGCCTCATTTATGGAATGTATTAATCCTAAAGTTAACTCTGCATAGCCTTCAGGAAAAAAACGATCAGCAGATGATGTTAATCTCCACAATTTAGCTGGACGCCCCATTGCACGCGCTTCTTCTTTATAGGTAACCAAATTTTCTTCCTGTAAAGCATACAGATGTTGTCGTACTGCCATCGGAGATATTTCTAAATGAGAAGCAAGAGCAAGAGCATCCATCGGCCCCTCTTGTTTCAGCATTTTGACAATAACACGTCGTGTTTTGGTTGTAGATGTACTTGACGATTTCTTTTTCATAATTAAATTCTCCTATAACAGCCGTTGTTACAACGCACAAACTTATTTATATCTTTATCCTAAAATTATAACGGTTACTTTCGAGGATACAATTTGATTCTAAAGAATCTACTTTATAAAGTCAAATTGGTTTTATGTAACTTTATAAAGAAAAAACTTTACAAAGTTATTTGGGTAGCATACACTTTTTTGTAAATAAAAAACTTTATAAAGTGAAAATTATAGAAATGGAGGTTTTTATCATAAATAAAAGAGAAGGCATATTTAGCTCGCGTTATCGTGCATTGACAATTGGTATTATTCTTGCTGTAATGGCAGTTGCATTCGAGGGACTTTCTGTTACTACTATAGCTCCTGTCATTGCAAAAAATTTGCAAGGAATGGAGCTTTACGGCTGGATATTTAGTGCTTATTTATTAGCACAAATTCTTGGAACAATGATAATTGGTCAACAAATTGATAGAAGTGGTCCTGCTTTTCCTTTCATTTTCGCATTGTTTATTTTTTCCATCGGGCTTATCATTGCAGCTGTTACCCAGAGTATGCTTGTTCTTATTATTGCTCGTGCCCTGCAAGGGTTTGGCGCAGGCGCAATTCTTACATGCGTTTATACTAGCATTTCACTTAGCTACCCGGATGAGTTAAGAACGAAGATATTGGCTGTTTTCTCAAGTGCCTATGTTCTTCCCGCTCTTATTGGTCCCTATGTAGCTGGCATAATTGCACAGTATAGTTCTTGGCGTTTTGTGTTTTGGGGAATTATCCCATTTATTATCTTAGCTGCATTTCTTAGTTTGCCTTCATTTAAAGGCTTAAAAGTGAAAGGTGTCCAAAACGAAGGGAGGCGTCAAACCAATCTATGGGCAATTCAACTTACTATAGGGACAGGGTTATTACTCTCTGGTCTTGGGATGATGCCAAAATTCTTTGGGGTAATTCTTGGGATTGTAGGTTTAATCCTTATGATAATACCTCTTCGTAGATTTTTGCCTTCCGGTACATTTGTAGCCTGTTCAGGGCTTCCAGCTATGTTAGCTTCGCGTGGTCTTTTTATGGCATGCTACACGGGTACACAAAGTTTTTTAGTTTTAGCTCTTACAGAGGTTAAGGGATATGCTTCTGATACGGCAGGTCTTATTGTAGCGTCAGCTGCACTTAGCTGGTCAACAGCTGCTTATATACAGGCTCGCCTTGATGAACGGGATAAAGGACAGGGCCGCCGAATGCGTGTACTCATTGGTGTGTTTATGATGTGTGTTGGAATCGGTGTAATTGTATGGGTCCCTATTATAGGAATAACTCTTGCTGTTGCAAGTCAAATTATTATAGGATTTGGTATTGGGCTGGCACATCCTACAAGTGGTGCGATTTCCTTTGCACAAGCAACAGAAGGGACAGAAGGGGAAGTATCAGCCAGTCTTCAATTTGTTGATTCTTTTACCCCAGGTATCGTTGTTGGAATTGGTGGTGCATTAATTACTATTAGCCATACTGTTGGAATAGCTCCATACTTAGGGATTTCTGCAGCCCTAGGCATTCAACTCATCTTAATACTAATTAGCTTGCTTGCAGCATATCAATTACCTCACATAAAAAAATAAGGATTTAAAGTCCATTCTCTATTACGTAGGAGGAAGCTATGAAAAACATAATTGTCTTTGGAGCAAGCAAAGGATTAGGAGATGCTCTTGTCAAGGGACTGCCGGAGCCTGGGGATAATGTATGGATCGTTTCCAGAAGTCGCCCGGATAGCTTGCTGATCAATGATGGAGTTCATCGAAGCTGGATCCAAGCAGACTTATCGTTACTTACAGCAAGTAGTGAGATTGCTGATGTATTAGAGAATGAAACGATCGATGTGTTGGTTTATAACGTAGGAATATGGGAAAAAGAAGGATTTCAGGATCATTATGACTTCGAGCAGGATGACCCAACAGATATCGCCAATCTGATCCAGGTCAATATCACTTCTGCGATTACTTGCATTCAGAAGCTGCTGCCCCATATGAAAAATTCGGATAACGGGAAAATATTTTTAATCGGTTCTACCGCTGGTCTGGAAAATACGAATCATTCGCAAGTGTCATTTGTGGCATCAAAATTTGGTTTGCGCGGTATTGGTAATGCTTTACGGGAGCATGTTCGAAAATATAGCATCGGTGTCACATGCATCAATCCGGGGGAACTTGCAGCAGAAATCCCTTACGAAGATGGAGCAGAAAAGGCAATAGACGCTTACAACGGAACGAGGATCCCAGTACAAGATATTGTTTCTTTGGTCAAATGTGTAGCCAATTTGTCCAAAGTATCATGCGTCAAAGAAATTCATATTCCGGCAATATCTGATTTGAACGCATAATTGCAGGAAGAATCTGATCAAAAAGAAAGAAGGAGTAAGTTAAAAAAGAAGGGGAGGCAAGATAAGGAAATGTCAAAAGTGCAGAAGACATTGGACATTTCCTTATCTGACCAACAGAGAATCATATTATTGTGTAACGCTTATTACACCTGTTGATAGCTTATATTAATCATTTGTCAGTCTGTGATCGTTAGTACAACCAATTAATTTATGTAAAATTATAATTGACAGTATGAGTACGATCCTATACCATATAGTTAAGTTTAATTAACTAAAGTGAAATCGCTTATTTTGGATTAATCCGGAAGATAAGACGTTTTTGCTGATTTATCTGGTTAAATAATTAAGTTAATTAAACTTAATTAAATGGTGTATAAATAATTATTATTTGTAGTATGGAGGGAAGTATGGAATTGCGTTCATTAGTAAAGAATAGGCGGTTTTTGTTTTTATGGATGTCTGAAACGTTCGCGGTTTTGAGTTTTTCGATGTTTTTAATTACGATTTCCTGGTATATGGTAGATTATTTGCACTTACCTCAATACATGGGATTGGTTTTTGCTGCGGCTTCGTTACCACGCATGGTAACGATGATGGTAGGGGGAGTGTTGGCCGATCGCATACAAAGATCCAAAATTATGTTTAGTGCTGGATTGGGCGAAGCTTTCCTCATTGGAATATTACTAGTGACATATCTTAACGACTGGCTTACTTTTCCTGTATTGCTCGGTGTTGCGTTTTGTTTAGGAGCTCTGGACGGTTTTTTCTTTCCTGCGCTCTCATCCAGTATCCCTGCTCTAGTACAGAAGGAAGAACTACAATCTGCGAATACTTTGATTCATAGCACGCAGGAATTGATTTTTCTAATCGGGCCAGTTACGGCAGGGGTTCTGATGACTTATTATTCGTTCGCTGCAACCTTTGGAGTGAGCATGATCGCCATGCTGCTGCATGCTATTCTTGTTTTTCCACCGTTTATCCAGGATGCTAAGCCAACGAGCGATTCTACAAAACAAAGTATAATGAAAGAAATTCGTGAAGGTCTGGATTATGTTTGTCGTTCGTCGTTTTATAAAACGGGCATTCTGATTATCATTGTAATCAACTTTTTTGTTTTTGGCCCTATATTTCTCAGCCTCCCGCTGCTTGTTAAGGAAGCGAATGGAACAGCTCTTCACCTTAGTTTTTTGGAAGGCGGATTTTCAATCGGTTCTCTATTGGCGACCATACTTTTGCTGTTTATCACACTTCGTAAGAACCGCGGGAAGCTTATTCTATTCTTCCTGTTTGGCACCTTGGTATTTTTATGGATTTTCAGCCAAATGTCATCTATTGGAGGACTTATCCTACTAGCCAGCTCGGTCGCTTTTTGCGGATTTATGGCCTTCATGCCAACGGATGTCTTAATTCAAGAGCGTACAGATCCGAAGTTGATGGGACGGGTCATGAGCATTGTTTTTTTGGCACAAACAGCATTCGATCCTGTGGCTCAAACGCTATTTTCCTTTTTGATGACAATCGGGTTTCCTGTCCGCACCTTATTGGCCGTTTTCTCGGTAATCGGATTGATGATTGCTGTCCTGATTTACGTAAGGGCCAAACATTGGCGCTCGATATGCTAAACAGGCTCATTCGAGGTGTTTGCCGAATGAAAAAGAGGAGTGGTATAAATAAGTATAGAAAGGCGATCAGAAAGGGGCAGAAAAAGAGTGATGAGCCAAACTCAAGAGCGGTGTGTGTTTCTTATTACTGGGATTATGGCGGCGGGAAAATCGACGGTTGCTCAGCTTCTTACCGAGACATTCGATAAGGGAGTTCATGTGCGCGGTGATATGTTCCGAAAAATGATCGTGGCTGGACGGGATGAACTGCTTCCTAATGCCTCTAAAGAAGCACTAAGCCAATTGTCCCTCCGTTACAGAATTGCTGCTTCTGTAACGGATGCATACTTTGAAGCAGGATTTAATGTTGTTGTACAAGATGTTATAGTAGGTTCACATCTTAAGGAATTTGTCGAGTTGATTCGTAGCCGCCCGCTGTTTGTAGTCGTACTTTCTCCGAGCATAGAAGTGGTAACGGCAAGAGAGTCCGCTCGTTCCAAAAAAGGATATGGCGCATGGACAGTTTCCGAACTTCAGCATATTTTACACAATGAAACGCCCAGAATTGGTTTGTGGCTTGACACTTCTGAACAAAAACCGGAAGATACAGTCGATGAAATTCTTCGAAGAGCTTGGACAGAAGCGCTTGTATAATTAAAATAAGGATTCGATTTATTAGGAAGGTCGTGATCAATTGTTGAATGAGTATCGTGCCGTTGTTGAACAATTAAATGAAGCTTTTGACGAATACGGCATTTTGATTACAAAGGAATTAAAAGAACTTGATCGATTTCATTTAACATCACAGCAAGAAGTGATGATGATTCACATTTCGAAACATGAGAGAATTACAGCAAACGAAATTTCATTGGCGTTCGGAATTTCGAAAAGTGCGGTTAGTCAGGTTTTAACCAAGCTTGAGCAACAGGAGATGATTGTACGAGTAATCAATCCGGCTAATCGAAGAGAAGCTTTCATCATGTTGGGGAAAAAGGGAAAGAAATATGCCGCCATGCTTGAAGAAGTAAACATAAAATTAATTGAAAAATATTTTTCTAAAATTAGGCTTGAAGATTTAAAGCACATGACTGAAACGATGAAAGACATCAATGTAATCATAAAACGAAGCAAAGAGAGTTAGAGGCATTTTAATAAAGTAACAGTAAGGGACAAAGGTTCATACTTATAATTTTCGCTATCCCTTAAAGTGAAAACAACTCTTTTTTTCCGGTTCAAAGAAGAATTCTTCAAAGGAAAAGAGGAGGTAATCAAGCCCCGCTGTCCGTATGGGTGGCGGGGCTTTTTTGTGTTCGCTATATAGCGCTCAGCAGTAAATGAAAAGGTGGTTAATGACAAGATACTTTTAATTTAAAGGCCAGGTCTACAAGTACCACAATCTTCATCTTTTTCTTCAGAAGCACCTTTTTCAGCTCCAATTACTTCATTTTTAGGATCAGCCAGTTCTTCTGCAGTAACCGTTCTTTCTAACTCATTGACCATAGCAGGTGTATTTTGTTTAGCATTTGCGTTTTTGTTCTCATACGTCATACTATCCATTCCCTTCTGTACTAAAACCGTTTTATTTTTTGCACGCCTTTAACATGTGGATTTTCACCCCTATTTATACATCTTTATCCATTAATGGCGAGATATTTATCATGTTTAACGATTTTATTGCACGAGTGGCCCCGACGGTCGTAGGTTACAATTGTGTATTGATCGGAAAGATGGTCAGCAATGGAGAAGGAATCGGCGTTACCTCTTCCGCCTTAGATTATATACACTCATTTATAAACACTCTCCTCTCTTTTGAATCAATTTTTACCAATATCTATATACATCTGATTTGATACATCGACAAATTTTTATGGTGGGAAGGAAGAAAAGAAGGAAGGGCGGTGGGCGGGAGCGGTCGGAAAAAGGCATACTGGCTTTTCTTCTGCCAGATCGCAGGGCGCATCCAACCTCTTCTTTTTCCAAAACTCCTCTTTCTAACCACGCTACCCTGTCAAACTCTATCTAAAAGGTTCGGAATTAGTAGCTGTAGGCAGGGAAGGAAGGCAAAAATGTCTTCCTTTTTTATTTGATCTATTTAAATTCAGCAGTTAAAGGAAATTGGAGCAACAAAGGACAGAGAACACCTTCAAAAAATGTTAGAGTATTTACAGGAAGGTGACAGTACTTATGTTACAGAGTTAACTCTAAATTCTTAACTACTGTTATGGCTGGTGCTAACCAATTAGAAAGAGCTCTTAGTTCATATGTGACGACATGAAAGGATCAAGCTAGCTAAGAAAGAAAATTAAGGAAGTAATGGATTTGAGGGGGAATATAAAAAATAGCATTAGATCCAGCATTAATAACCTTGGAGGTAAGTAATGAAAATACTTTTAATAGAGGACGATTTAAAGCTGATTAAATATATCAAAAAATATTTGACCGTATACGATTATGAGGTTTTTATTGTCGAAGATTTTGAATGTATTGTGGAAACTGTTGATCGAATCGAACCCCAACTGATCATTCTTGATATAAATTTACCGACGCTTGATGGCTTTTATTTCTTGAAACGAATCAGAAAAAACCATACTATGCCTATTATAATTTTGTCTGCCAGAAGCGAAGAAGGTGAACAAATCAGAGGAATGGAGCTAGGTGCGGATGACTATATTACAAAGCCTTTCAGTGTAGGAATTCTTTTGGCGAAGATCAATGCTGTCTTAAGAAGAGCCATGCAATATTCAGAAGAAAACAAGATAGAAGATGGAAAGCTCGTTTTGTTGGAAGATAGTTTGAAATTGCAGTATGAACATAAAACAGTAGAGCTTTCAAAGAATGAGTATAAAATAATCAAATTGTTAATGCAGAATTCAGGGAAATTGGTAAGTAGAGATGAATTGTTTGATGTGTTAACAGATTATAACAGGTTTGTGGCTGAAAATACGCTTAATGTTAATATTTCTAGAATAAAGAGTAAGCTGAAAGAATTGGGGCTTAATCATGTCATCACAACTAAAAGGGGATTGGGTTATGTCTTTTATCCGATTGATAACTGATGTAATACAAGATAAGAAAGCGTTGATCTTTGTATACACTATCAATACTTTCCTGATTGTATCATTCTATATGCTTCTTCTGGGAACCGAAGAGTTTTTATATCCAGTTATATTGAGTGGTGCCCTTTTCACCATTTATTTATTGTTTGAAGTATACCAATATCATAAATTTGTAAGCGGGGTTGAGGATGGAGGGAAGAGCCCTAACTACACCCATCATTTCACGAATAATAAAGACAAACTCATTTTCCAGACGCTATCCAAAATCCATCAGGAATATAACACAAGGCTCTATGACAATAAAGTAAAACAGAACAATAAGAATGCCTTATTTTCACAATGGATTCATAATATGAAAACATCGGTATCCGTCATTCACCTTGCTTGCGAAATTAGCCTTACCGAAAGAGAAAATGATGAATATATGGAAGACATCAAAGAAGAGAATGAGATATTGAAAAAGAATTTGGAGGAAGCCTTAAACTTACTTAGAATTGAAGAGTTTTCAAGAGATTTTATTGCTCGACGAATGCCGTTAAAGCAACTTGTATATCAAGCGCTAAATGAAAGAAGAAGAGAAATTAGGTATAAAGGAATCCATCCTATTGTGGATATACCAGATGAATTGGAAATCTTGACCGATAAAAAATGGGCACAATACATGCTTGAGCAAATTCTATCAAATGCTATTAAGTATTCTATAGTAGAGAAAAGCGAATCAATCCTTATTCGAGCAATGAAAGAAGAGGACAAGGTTATTCTTTCAATTATTGATAATGGTATTGGAATTGATGAGAAGGATACCGATCGCGTATTTGATCCTTTTTTTACTGGAGATGGTGGAAGACGAGACAGAAATGCTACTGGAATTGGGCTTTACATGGTAAAGCTTATTTCGGATCGATTGGGACATAAAATACAAATTCAATCACAAAAGGATAAAGGAACGACTGTTAATATTACTTTTCTTTCAAAATTGTAAGACTATGAGAGTGAAATCGATTTTTTGTTCTTTTTTCATCCTCTATACTTTTGATAAGAATCAAACTTTGAATTATGGGAGGTTTTTAATATGGAAGTGTTAAAAGTAAATGATCTGTCAAAAGTATATAACTCATATAAAGAAGCCAAAGAAGTTGCAGCTTTAAATGGAATAACCCTTCGTGTAAAAAGGGGGGATTTTGTTGGAATTATGGGTCCTAGTGGAAGTGGTAAGACCACTCTGTTGAATTTATTGTCAGGTATTGATCAATGCACCTCTGGAGAAGTCTTTATTGAGGACAAAAATATAACACATTTATCGAAAGAGGAAATGGCCCTTTTCAGGCGGCACAGTGTAGGATATGTATTTCAAGATTTTAACTTACTTGATAGTCTTACTATTTCAGAAAACATCGCTCTTCCCTTGATATTAGACAAGGTTAATCCGAAAACAATTGGATTAAAGCTTAAAGAGCTTACAGCATTTTTTGAAATCGAGCATATCCAAAATAAATATCCTTATCATATATCTGGTGGACAAAAACAAAGAGCAGCAGTAGCCAGAGCATTAATCAATGACCCAGCCATCGTATTCGCCGATGAACCGACAGGAAATCTTGATTCAAAATCCTCAAAAAACATTATGAACACACTAAAAAAAATAAATGATGAAAGAAATAGCACGGTTTTGATGGTCAGTCACGACCCCTTTGCTGCCTCTTTTTGCAAAAGAATCATTTTTATAAAAGATGGAGCGATTAAGATGGAAATTGTATCAAGTGGTGATAGAAAGGAATTTTTCGATCAAATATTAGAAGCTGAAAGTATGATTGGAGGGGAGATTCAATGACTTTTCCTTCCATTGTATATAAAAATTTAAAATACAACTTTACCCGTTATATTTCCTTTTATTTAGTAAACAGTTTTATTGTGGCCGTTCTTTTTATGTATGGAACCTTGTTTTTTAATGATAGCATCCCTTCCAATACGAAAAGTGTTTTTAATTTTTCATTTGTAGCCATTGTGTTGTTCTGTATCATATTTATCTCTTATACTCAAACATACTTTGTGAAATTCAGAGGAAAAGAATTTGGCGTATATCTGACATTAGGAATGACTACAAGTGATCTTAAAAAAATGATTCGACGAGAAAATATAATTATTATCTCTATCTCATTGCTAACAGGGATTGCGGCAGGTTTGCTTTTTTCTAGGATGTTTTATCTAATCCTAGGTAAATTGTTAATAAATATTGTATACAGCATCAGCTTTGATACTTTTTTGCTTACTATCAGTGTGTTTTTACCTATATTTATTATCAGCACTTTTTTTACAGAGAGATATCTGACCAAACTTTCTATCATTGAAGTCATTCAATCCAGCTCGAAAAAGGAGATTGCTGCTACCAATCCCATAATCGGATTTATATCGATCATCGTATTTGCAATATCGTTGTATCTATTACCGAAAGTTTACACTGGTGACATCTTTGATGGAAGTAAGGTAATACTTACGCTTTGTGCATTAGCGACATTGGTTAGTCCATTCTTTATTATTGGTACATTGATCGGTATGTTTCGCTCAATCATTCGTAAATACCCGAGAATTCACAATAATAATTTGCTAGTTCTTTCCAATCTTGTGCATCGTTTTTTATCATATCAGACGATTCTCTATGTGGTTTCGCTTATGGTGTCCTTGGGTATTTTTTTGATCGGAGTCGGTTACACGATCCATAAAAATACCATTACATTTAATGATTTGGAGAGACCTTATGACTTTATGTTCATTGAGAATGATAAATACAACCATATTTCGCAGGATGAGATACGGAAAGTGATTGAAGATAATGGAGGAAAGATCAAGAAATATACGGTATTAGATTATCTTTCATTACCTATTTACAAAATGAAGGACAGTAAAGTAAAAACGGGTGAGCGTACGTATTCCAACAGTGTCATTATTAGTGAAAGTAATTACAACAAACATATGGCTACAAACAAAGACATAAAAAGAGGATACATGCTGGATGTTTTTCTTGATGGTGGAGAGATTCAAACGAAACCTACTGAAGATATCATGTTCTTGATGAATAAAAAAAGCGTTCAAAGCCCAAGTAAACGATTTGATGATGCGAATATAACAATGAATTCTTCAGACTTCTTTCGTCAAGTTCATTCTTCTGACTTATTTACTGTACCAAAAGAACGGATTCTAAATGATAAGGCTCAATTTGCAAATTTAGAGTATACCAATGCCTATTCAACGTATCACGCTTATGTAGTAGATGATGTAGATTATGAAATGTTAAAAAGAAAAAGCGGTTATCCTGATATTTCTAAGTATCATTTGATAAATCTTACTAGCGGTGATAAAAACAAGATATTTTTTGAGATTCTCAGTGCTTTGCGAAAAGTTAATCATGCTGATGAAACGATATGGAAGAACAAAGCTTTTTTAGGTGGACCGATAAATGAAAAGACTTTGTTAGAAGCTTATCGACCTTTCTCTAAGACCGAAAAAGCAGAAAGAGATTTACAACTAAATGGCGTCTTTTACTTCTCCATGACCTTTTTAGGAGCTTTGCTCCTGATTTCTTCAAGTATTGTGCTATTTTATAAAATTGTAACAGATATAGCGGAAGAAAAGCAGCGAATAGTGATAGTGAGAAAAATCGGGATCACCAACCGTGAGATGAAACGAAATTTAACAAAACAGTTAAAAATTATATTTTTTGTACCTGCTATGATTGGTGCCACTATGGCTCTGTACTATATTGCATTAGTAAATACCAACTACTCAAAAATTAATTATACGATGCTACAAGCATTACTAGTGGTAGTAGTGTATATTTTATTGCAGATCGTATTTTACTTTGGATTAAGGAGGAAGTATCTTTCCAGTTTAAATGAATAGCAAACTCCCCGTTCAATGATTCTACTATCAAACTATTTCTGTAAGGGAGTGTTAGTCTAAACGGTAGGTAACCACTTGAAAGGGTTCCACAGATATTGCCCCCTTTCAAGGAGTAAATACATTTTATATGACTTAAGAGGCGGCTTTCCTTTAACATAAGGAGAGTCGTTTTTTTAAAATACACTCAAAATCTCGTAAAGAAGAACAAAGTGTAGATTACAATATAAAGGTAAGAATTAGCACAAATTATCAAAAAAGTCTTTTGCTTAAAATGTAAAATATGAATATACCAGAGGTGTTAATGAATGGATTATTTTGAAAGAATACAAAACTCAATTGAATTCATTGAAGAGAACCTACAAGACGAATTAAATATTACTGAAATCTCCTCGAAATCTTGTTTTTCAGCGTTTCATTACCAGCGGATTTTCCAAGCTATCACAGGGTTTTCTGTGCAGGAGTATATAAGAAACAGAAGACTTTCTGAGGCTGCGATATTACTGAAGGAAACAAGAAAAAACATATTAGAAATAGCGATATCTTTTCAATATGGTTCCCAAGAAGCATTTACTCGTGCATTTGTAAATTGTTTTGGTATAACCCCAGCTAGATATCGAAAAGGGGAGGCTATTATAAGTCAACGAAGCAAAATTAACTTTTTGGATTATAAAACTAGGATGAAAGGAGACTTAACTATGAACAAACCTGAAATTATTCTACTAAACAAGATACATATTATTGGTTACGAATACAAAACAAATTTAAATAACGAAAAATACTTCGAAGAAATTCCGGGATTTTATCTTGATTTTGGAAGAAATGAATATTATTTGCGAATTCCTAATAAAATTGCACCTAATATGTCATACGGTATATCGACCAACTTTCATGATAGTGGTCATTTTTCGTTTATTGTTGGAGAAGCGGTTCAGGAATCTAATACAGAATTAGAAAATGGTTTTGTGAATCTTGAAATTCCAGAGGGCAAATATGTTGAATTCAAAGTTAACGGAACCACTGATTCAGTTCAAAATACTAGAAGATACATCTATGGAACATGGCTACTGAATTCTAAATATGAAAGAGGAGAGGGGCCAGATTTTGAGATTACCGATGTTTTAAATTCAACATTTCCAAATGAAATGAAAATGAAGATTTACATACCAATAAAGGAATAACCTAAGGAGAGAATAGCATGAATATTGAAATGATTTTTGGAAATTTTCCAGTATTGGAGTCTGTGAATCTAGTATTTAAAAAAATCGAAGAGGTACATCTCCAGGAAGTATATACGATTTACGACAACGACAACGTATTTGAATATTGTGGGATCATTCCGAAGCATAACTTACAAACGGTAAATAAGATGATTAGCCATTTTGATAGAGATTACCATAAAAAAAGCAGAATCAAGTGGGGTATCTTTCAAAAGAAACAAAGTAATAAATTGGTGGGAATTATTGAATCTATGGATTTTAACCAAAAGGTGAACATGGTATCCATCGGCTACTTTTTGGCAGAGAATTACTGGGGTAAGGGCATTGCAACTGAATCTGTTGGCGCGTTAGTAAAATTTTTATTTGAAGAAGTTAATATTAACAGGATCCAAGCAGAGGTCATGCCTGCAAACGAGATTTCGAAGAAAGTCCTGTTAAAAAACGGTTTTATAAAAGAAGGATTGTTAAGACAAGCTTCTTTGTGGTCCGGTAAAGGAGTAGTCGATTTAGAAATATACGGCATACTTAAAGAGGACTACATGAATAATTTATATTAAAATGATACGGATTTTTCCTACGTTAAACAATGCTTGTTTAGAAAGAATAATACGATTTGAAGACGAAAAGGACCTCCTGTAATATTCGATGTGTCATACGGAGGTTCCTAATATAAATAGAGTATTTAATGGACGTAATAGTGGTTCAACACCATGAATTTTGAGTGATGACAAATTATTAAATAACTCAACGTTTATTATTTTTTATCATATCTAATATATCTTTTATTACATTAATAACAATTTGTGGTCGATCGATGTGGATTGCATGCCCAGCATCTTCAGCAATAATATGTTTTTTATTAGTTGACAAGTTAGCAAGTTCTCCCTGGAATTTCATCCAAGCAATCATAGACTCCGTTGTATGAAAAGGCTGCAGACCGCCTGTCACGACAATAAGCGGAATGTTTCCAAGAGATTTCGAAGTGCGAGCTTGTTCTAAGCTTTCTTCAACCTCATTAAGAGAGCCTTCCAAAGTAAATTGATTATAATAATCTTCCTGAACCTCTTTTGTAAATAAAGAAGGCAGTATTTTATTTTGGTCCTCGTGACATGAGTCCAAGAGAACTACTCCTGCAACTTCCTCTGGATATGTACTTGCAAATAATCTTACATTTAATCCTCCAAATGAGTGTCCAACTAACACATATGGAGGATTTACACTTGCTTTTTTAAGTAATGCACGTAGGTTCTCGACACTTTGCTGACTATGACGAGGTCTGTTATCCCATTCACTTTTGCCAATACCGGCTCTATCATAAATAAACATTTTTGAGAACTTTGAAATGTCATCTTTAATCGAATTCCAGGTTTCTAATGTAAATCCATATCCGGAATCAAAAACTAAAGTTGGACCCTCGTTATTTTTACCTAACAGTTCATAATATAATTCAATACCACCAATGTCCAGCTTTTGTCCTGGTTCATTCTCAATAATTTTGCTCATATTTAATCCTCCATTTTTCCCCTGTCATTCATCTAATCTTAATTCAGTGAGTTCAATTTAATTGAACTTATCGTAGCATGTATTTATTTCCTTTTCAAGTTAAAGTTTAATATAATTAAACTACCTTATTAAAATAAAAAGGGTGTTGAAAATGAATGAACTCGGAAAACGAATAAATAAATTAAGAATAGAAAGAGGTATGACGCTTGTAGAACTAGCAGGTAACAAAATGACGAAGGGGATGTTAAGTATGATTGAAAATGGGCGTGCGAACCCTTCGATGGAGAGCTTAAAATTTATTGCGCGCCAGTTAGGCTGTGATCCTCATTATTTGTTAGAGAATCATACATCTGATGAACTAAAGTACTTATTTAGTCAGGTAGAGGAAGCGTTTGAAAAAAATAATGATGAACAGATAATTAATTTAACAAAAGATATGCTTGACCAACAGCTTCCAACTTCATTTGAGTCTGCTAGGATATTAGAAATTACTGGCCGAACGATTTTTAAGAGCGACCAAAAAAAAGGAGAAATGTTGATAGAACGAGCGATAGCAATCTATGAACAGTTATCCCTTTTTAGTCACTGCGTAGCTGCTAAAGTACACATAGTAAAAAACCGTGCAAAAGACGGTAATTATCATGATGCGCTTAGATTGTTGCGAAGTGTCCGAAAAGAGTATCATGAAAAAGCAACGGTGATTGATATCGTAGTTGAAGTAGAAGCGAATTATGTTGAAGTGGTCATACTCTTCGGGGTAGGTGACTATAAAGCAGGAAGGAGTAAGCTTAATGAATTAATTGAACTATCTAGGCGGAAAGGGATCTTTTATAAGATGGATGATATTTTTCGAATTGCAGCGTTCCAAGCCCTTCTTCGTAACAATGAAAATGATTATGCTTACTTTATAAAGAAGTCAGAGCAGTTTGCTGTTTTTAGTGAAAATGATGAATCGCTGACTTTTACGTTGTTACTTCAAGCTCATTATCACAATCAAATATCAAAGGATTATGAACAAGCCCTTTTTTACTTGGGTGAGTTTGCTACGTTAGTAAAAGGGGAGCTCGGAAGTGACTATTACTATCTTGAAAAAGGTAAAGCGCTATTAGGAAAAGGACAGGTAGAAGAAGCCCTAAAAGAATTTGAACAATTTAAGATGCCGAACACGACTAGTTATCCGCTTGAATTATCTATTCTCTATACTGCAGATGCATATAGGGCAAATTGCCTCTTGCAACTAGGAAGAGTAAAGGAAGCGCTTATCTATGCGGCAAGAGCAGCTAGCAATATAGGTTCGTTACCTCAAACTCCTTATCGGGATTTTATAAAAAATACCTTAGACTTAGTGAATAAAAATCTACAATAGCCTTATCAAAAAATTGTATTCAATGCGATTAGCTTAACGTATTCACTGATTTGGAAGGGGAGAGATAGCATCATCAACATCGATCAATTTCTTGCCTGTATTCTACAACTGTTCATCGTGACAGGCGGAGTGTAATAGAGGAAAATGGTTCCCCTATTTTTATGAAATGCGTTCTGAACACCCGTGATTTCAATCATGATGAGATTTTTAAATTTACTCGTTAATAAAATTTATCTTTACCGTGTTGGTTAGATGAAAGCTTAAAGGCACTACAATAGTCAATTGAAAGTTTATTTATTAAAGCTATTTTTGCATGTTAAATGATTTTTTACATTAAATAGCCGATTTCCTATATGCTAAGGGAATCGGCATTTTTGTTCTAAAAACAATGATTTTGGGTAAGATGAGTCTTTCGATAGCTACTATGAAGTCTTGTAGCTTATGTTAACAGAATATTATATCATCTTCCTTTTCATCAGGTTATTACCTTAATATTTTTGGTTTAGACAGGATTTTTCAGTTAAAATATGGAATTTGTTATCATCTTAAAATAAAGAAGGTGTGCAAAGATGAAAAGGGAGACTTCTGCTTTTCGCAACCCCGCTTTTCTATTTATGTGGATAGGAAGTGCCATTTCTGAACTCGGAGGAGCATTTGGTACTTTTTGTAATTCTGTTATTGTTTATGAATTGACGGGATCAGAATTAGCCCTTGGAAGCATGTGGCTCATTTATTTTATTCCTTCCCTCATCCTGCAATTAGGGATTGGTCCCTACATAGATAAGTGGAGTCGAAAGCGAATGATGATCTTTTCTCAGTTTACCAGAGGAGCAATTTTTCTTATCCCTTTATTGATGTTTAATTTAAACACTTTGGAAGTATGGAATATCTACGCTGTGCAGATTGTCATTGGACTGATTCAACCTCTGTATGCACCTGCTAGTTTTTCTATTATTCCGACCCTCATTCCTAAAGAGCTACTCACATCTGCCAACGCCTACTTGGATGGTACCATACGATTGATGACCTTTTTAGCTCCGCCAATGGGGGGACTGTTAGTAGATTGGATCGGTGTATCATTTGTACTTGTGTTCGTTTGTTTGTTTTTCACTATCAGTGGTCTTTTGCTTATGTTCCTGAAGGAGCCTCCTTTACACGTAGGGAAAGTCCGCGCTACATGGTTTAAGCAATTTATGGAGGGGATTCGATTTTTTATAAGACATCCTCTTCTGCTGTGGTTAGGTATTTTTCTTGCCTTTGTTCAATTTGGGGTAGGTGTTACCATGGTCATTAACCTTCCGTTCATGATGGAAGAATTGAAGGGAAGTTATGCACAGTACGGTTATTTTATGGCTGGATTTCCGTTAGGCTATTTTTTCGGCTCTGTGTTAACTTCTAAAATTAAACCAAAGCCTACTTATCGCCGCTCCATTATGTTGGGAGCACTAATAGCAGGAGGATTAACGTATATATCTATGAGTTTTACAACTAGTATTTCAGTAGCGATCACTATTGAGGTGGTAGCTGGAATCATCCTGCCGTTTTTCAACGCTAATAGTACAAGTCTATATCAACAAACAGTGCCAAATCATCTTATAGGAAAGGTATTTTCAATTCGGCTCTTCATCACCCGTGCTGCCATGCTGCTTGGGATTCTTGTCGGAGGGACATTAGGGGAATTGTGGGGAATTCGGGCAATGTTTTTACTGATTGGGGTTATCATCTGCTCCTTCTCCCTTTTAGGAATATGCCTTCCATATTTTAGATTTTTGAATGGTCCCATCAGCCAAAAAAATTCGATTCATTCAGCTAGGTAGTACTCGAAAAATGGAAGGTAACCTATTTCATACTTTTTGTTTCTGAGATACCAGAAAGCGATGTGGTAATATCCCTTTAACAAAAATATATACTTGAAAGAAGTATATATTTTTGTTAAATTTATCATATGGATAGAACAAGTTTAATTAAAGGTCATTTAGAAATGTGTGTGTTATCTATTTTGTCAAAGGGAAAAAGCTATGGATATGAAATTATGAAGGAGCTTGAAGAACACAATTTAAAACTAAAAGGAGTAGGAAGCATTTACCCCATTTTGACTAAGCTAAAAGATCAAGATTGGGTTGATACTTACCGTGAAATGACAGAAAACGGGAAGGTTAGGGTTTATTATGAAATCAATGAAAAAGGGGAAATGTATCTTCAGAAAAAAATCAATGAGTGGCTAGAGTTACAACAGGATATCAAATCCCTGCTTCAAAGTGGTTTGAAAGGAGAATATTTGGAATGAATATTAAATTGAGCATAGCAGAAGAACAGTTTTTAAACGAAGTTCTTAAAGAATTAAAGCAATATCACATAAGTTCAAAGGATAGAAAGAATATTAAACAGCAGCTTTTAGAACATATTCAAGAATCTCGTGAACACGGCCAAGATAGTATAAATGAACTCGGTGATACAACGACATTTGTCAGAGATTTTTTAGAGATTAATGGCGTTGATCTTCATTCTGAAATAAAACAAATACGAAAATCCAACAATAGGGCAGGAGCTTTATTTGTGATAGGGCTCTTTACCTTAATTGTTACCTATCTCATCTCGCAGTTAATACTATCTATGTTTTTAACAGAATCCTTTAACCCATTAAATACTAACAGCTTGTTTAATTATAATATTTTTTATCAGATTTCAGATAACTCATGGTGGAATTCCTTGCTAATGATTATTAGCGTGTCTATTTCCTTACTAGTTTCGATGCTGGCAATGTTTTATATACGAAAAAAAATTAAATAAATTTAATTAGGTGAAAATTAATATGAAAGTACTAAAAACTACAGTTATTTTTATATGCTTATTATTACATACGTTTATTTTATTTCTGCCAGCCTCGAAAGTCCTCGCCGAACAAGATATTAAGGACACTATGGACGGCTATATAGAAACTTTTTTAGAAGAACATCGGATTCCAGGAGCTTCGATTGCTATTGTTCATGGAAATAATATATTTTATTCTAAAGCATGGGGTGTAACGGGAGAATCTGAGAAAAAAGTAACGACTGAAACTCCCTTTACTATAGGATCGATAAGTAAATCATTAACAGGCTTAGCCATAATGAAATTAATTGAAGAAGGTACCGTTCATCTAGATGATCCAGTCCAAAAGTATATTCCATGGTTTACACTTAAAGATAAACAAGCAGCATCCCAAATAACAATTAAACATTTACTTACGCAAACAAGTGGGATAAGTACTTATTCTGGCTTATCTATATCAGATAGAGAATCTAAAGATTTGGACGCTATAAAGAAAAATGTAGAAAGTTTATCCAACATTAAGCTGACTGCCGCACCTGGAGAAAAGCATCAGTATAGTAATGCTAATTTTTCTATTCTTGGTGCCCTCATTGAAGAAGTTACCAATCAACCGTATTCTGAGTATATGGAACAACAAGTGTTTTTACCTTTAGGTATGAAAAATGCAGCAGCTGACAAAGATACGGCATATAAAAAAGGGTATTTAGCTGGTTATCAGTCCTGGTTAGGAATCCCTCGAAAAAGTTCAGTAACATATGATAATGGAGGAGTATCATATGGATACATAACTGCAAGTGCAGAAGATATGGTCCAATACATCAGGTTTCTTAGTCAACAAGATAGCAACAATTTTTTAAGCGAAAATACTATGAACCTTTATGTATCACCTCATGTTCAAACAGGTAAAAATCGGTACTATGGCCTTGGTGTAAGAATCACAAATCCAGATTCTAAGGACAGAATGATATGGCATTCAGGTTCAACGCCTGACTCACATGCAGAAATATTTTTCATACCTGAAACTGGCTGGGGTGGAGTTATTCTTACGAATAAAAATCATATTCTAGAAGAAGCGGCACTTCCACATTTGAAAAAAGGTATGATTAACATTTTAAATGGAGATAGACCAGTTGATATACCCAAAAACACACCTTATATTCAACTTGTTATGATTGGTATAGTATGCTTCCTTTTTGTAATATTCATTTATCTGCTAGTAAAGGTTAAATCAGGAGAAGTTCGTAAAAGAAGCGTATGGCGTATCTCTGGCATCATTTTTTTTATTTTATCTATTGCTATAATTCCGTTGCTAATTTATAGTGTAGAATCTCCGTGGCATACGATAAAAGGGTTTGCGGCTGATATTGCATTACTAACCAGAATGATGGCTATTCTCCTAGCATTTAACGGCTTATTATCAATATATATTTCATTTAAACAATACACTATTAGGGATAAAACAACATCAGTATGCTCCGTTTTTTGATATATTTCCACTAACGACTAACTTTTAACAATAACCAAAAAGGCAACCGGTTAAAGGGGTATACTCGGGTTCCTTGTGTATGTTCTTATAAAAAGATGAAAGCCGATTTCTCCTACCCTGAGGAGTTCTCGGCTTATTTTTTATTAATTCAAAGGACGTGTGGGAACAAGACGAGCGGCAACGCCAGGGAGTTTTTCTTATTACATTGCCTTACGATATTTCCAATAAATCAATTTTGCATCTCTGTGGTCAATTTGGAATTCTAACTTCATTAATACATTTTTAGAACCAATATTATCAGGTTCACATCTAGCGGTGATACATTTGACTGCATCTTGATTCACGGCCCACTGTAATAATTTTTGGGCAGCTTCAAAACAATAACCTTTACGGCGGTGGCTTTCATTAGTAGCAAAACCCATTTCAATTATACCGTCCGGATCAGGATCACCTAAAAAGCCAATACCACCAACTATTTCTTGAGTATCTTTGGCCACAATGATCCAGGAGTCAAATCCCTTAGTGCCATTGTTTTTAATCAAGAGCTCACGAAAGTAGGGTAAAGCTTCAAAAAAATCGGGACCCGGCCATTCGCCGTTCGTTTTATATCCCAAGGCCTCGATTGCCTGTGTATCACGCTTAGCTGCCGCCTCGATTAAATCAAGATCAAGGGTTTTGAGCAACAGACGCTTAGTTTCAAGGTTCATATTTAGTTAATCCCTTTCTTATAGTAATAGTTCCTCGTAAGCTCCAAAAATTTGATAGTTAATAATGTTAATTTTATCCTGTAGCGAAATATTGAGCAATGGCAAGATTTATTATAAAAAGAAGTATATTGCCTGTTAGATGAATGAAGTACAGATTGCTGATAAAAGCGAGCAAAACGCAAATCAATTTGGACAGGTTGCTAAACATGGCGTAAAGAATAAAATAAAAGATGCAGTAAGTGAACCTGGTTCTAGCGAAGAATCCGAGGAAGATGCTCCTGACGTTTAATTCATGAAAATTATTACTGCTCCTACGTAAGCTAGAAGAGTGACCTTGAAAGTCGCTCTTTTATTTTTTTCAAAAACCACAAGTGCAAATATCTTAGTACTAAAATACTGCGCATAAAAATAATAATAAAAAAATACACTATCCTATTTTAAAAGAAAGAAAACATGGTAATATTTTGTTGAAGGCAAGACGACTAAAGTTTTTGTCCTATATCCGGAGCAAATTCGACAACGAATAGTGATTCCGATTAGTTGAAAGGAAGAGAAAAATGAATTCACTGCTAAAACAATTGAACCATACGATTAAACAGGAAAATGATTATGTTTATTCAATGCTTTCTTCTCTAGGAAAAGCGATTTATTTTCCTAAGGAAGGGATACTTAGCCAATCCGCAGAAGCAAAGACCAAGGCGAAAAAATTCAACGCGACGATTGGAATTGCAACAGAAAACGGTCAACCCATGCATTTGCAACTCATTCAAGAAACACTATCTGCCTACGATCCAAAGGACCTATATGAATATGCCCCTCCAGCAGGGAAACCTGAGTTGCGCTCGGTTTGGCGAAAAAAAATTGTAGCTGAAACACCTTCTCTTGAAGGAAAGACTTTTAGTAATCCCATCGTCACCAATGCACTTACGCATGGTTTGAGTATTACAGCCGATTTATTTGTAGACTCGAATGATGTCATTATTGTTCCGGACAAAAACTGGGAGAATTATGAGATCACTTTTGGTATCCGCCGAGGAGCAAAATTAGTGAATTATCCGCTCTACAACTCAGTTGGCAAATTTAACGCCGCTGGTCTTAAAGACGCTATATTAGCTCAAAAGGATAGCGGGAAAGCCGTTGTACTATTGAACTTCCCGAATAATCCTACCGGTTACACCCCAGGAACAGAAGAAGGGGAGGAAATTGTCACTGCTATATTGGAAGGTGCAAAAGCAGGTATCAATGTTGTTGTTCTAATAGATGATGCTTACTACGGATTATTTTTCGAGGACTCAATTCGTGAGTCACTGTTTGGAAAATTAGCTAATATACATCCTCGAGTATTAGCTGTTAAGATTGATGGTGCAACCAAAGAAGAATACGTATGGGGGTTTCGCGTAGGCTTTATCACATTTGCTGCTCAAAGCGAGCCGTTACTTCTCGCATTGGAACAAAAAGCAATGGGAATCATTCGAGCTACAATATCAAGCGGGCCACATTCATCACAAACCTTTGTTTTAAAAGCCCTTCAATCTTCAGAATACACGACTCAAAAGCATGAAAAATATGAGATCATGAAAAATCGTGCCAATCGAGTCAAACAAATTCTTGATTCGGGTAAATACAATGATGCTTGGGATTACTATCCGTTCAATTCCGGCTACTTTATGTGTCTGAAGCTTAAAACGGTTGATGCAGAGACGTTACGCATTCATCTTCTTGAAAAATACGGTGTAGGGACGATTGCTTTAGGCGTAACGGACCTGCGTGTAGCATTTTCTTGTGTTGAAGAAACGGATCTCGAAGAATTGTTTGAAAACATTTACCAAGGCGTTAAGGATATCGCAACAATCTAACAAAAAACGTGGAGCTCGTTCACTGAATATGAAAAGGGATGTTTGAAATATAACATCCCTTTTTTCCATAACTTATAGTACGATGCAAGGAGAATATGATACAGACGGCTATCATCCTTCCAGAATAGGGCATAAAAAAATGGCCGAAACTTGCTTATGAAGAAAGCATTTTAGCTTTTGGTCAATATTTAGGTTATTCATAAAAACCATGTTTTGCTGCATAACGTCCCCAGTGTGGGCGCCTCTCGTCTATATCCGTAAATCCATATTCATCCGATAAATCCCAACTGGTTAATACTTCTCCGGATTTCTCGGATACGTGTGGATCCGCTGCCAAGGCAGCAATTCCCTGGCCAATAAAAAAGGGAGTCTCGGACTCAATATAATGAGGGTCAATCTTAACTGCATCCTGCCAATTCTCTTCCGTGACACCAAAATGATCAAGCATAGCTTCGGAACGGAGGAATCCTGGTGTTACGGAGATTGCTGTAACACCATATGGACGAAGGTCTTCCGCCATTGCAGCAGCGAGATGGATAGTCGATATTTTAGCAAGACTGTAATATAAATTACCACGATAGCGATAATCAAATCCATCCGTAATCTCCACAATCAACCCTTTATTTCTGGCCACCATCAAAGGTGCTCCATAATGGCTCGTCATAATATGGGAGTGCACAGCACGTTCCTGCATGAGCAATCCGTTCGACAGCGAGTGTTTCAAAAAGGGGGTCTCCCATTCCGTTAACGAATCTCCACCCCATACGTCATTGACCAATATGTCAAGACAGCCATTTTGTTCCTTTTGAACTCGCTCAAACAGGGCTTTTATTTCGTTTTCTATCGTATGATCTACTCGTACCGGAATTCCTACACCACCACGATGCGATACCATATCTGCTGTCTCCTCGATCGTCTCTGAACGCCCCATATCGGAAAGATTTCCCCGTACACTACGGCCTGTACAATAAACCGTTGCTCCGGCTTCTCCTAACATAACGGCGATGCCGCGTCCAACTCCGCGTGTTGCCCCAGCTACAACGGCAACTTTTCCTTGCAAGGATTTCATCACATATTCCTCCTGATTATAGAATTGTTTGATTTCTTTATCAGTTTATCCGATAATATATGACATCTATTGTCATAAATAACTATATAAATTACACTTGATATTTTGACAGGGTAGCATGGTTGGAAGGAGGCGATTCAGAAAAAGAAGAGGTTGGATGCGCCCTGCGCTCCAGCAGAAGAAAGGCCGGTGTGTCTTTTTCCAACCGCTCTCGCCCACCGCCCTTCCTTCTTTTCTTCCCTCTCACCACAAGAATTTGTCGATGTATCAAATCAGATGTATATAAAGAGGAAAGGAAGATGACGCTTGAGAGCAGATCGATTGCTTTCCATATTATTGTTGCTGCAAAATCAAGGGAAAATGACATCTCGAGAATTGGCCGAAAAACTTGAAGTATCGGAAAGGACGATTTTTCGTGACATGGAATCCTTAAGTGCGGCTGGAATTCCGATATTCGCTGAGCGAGGAACGAATGGGGGATGGGCCTTATCCGAAGGATATCGTACTAACTTAACCGGAATGAAGACAGAAGAAATTGTATCGTTGCTGCTTGCTAATCCTTCCGGTCCTTTACATGATTTAGGTCTACTACATAACTTTGAATCCGCCTTTCAGAAGCTGCTAACTGCATCTCCGACCATGATGAGAAACAACGCCGAGTATGCACGGCAACGTCTTCATATTGATGGAGCAGGCTGGCATGAATCGACCGAGGTATCTCCATACTTGTCCGTTATTCAGGAGGCAACGTGGGAAAATCGAAAATTGCATATCAACTACCAGAAAGATGAAGAAGTTACTGAACGAATTATCCATCCGTTCGGTTTGGTAGCAAAGCGTAATACCTGGTACGTAGTAGCGCAAACAGGGGAAAATATTCGCACTTATCGTATTTCACGCGTACGAAGTGCTCATACGTTGGATGAAACGTTTGAGCGACCGATTGATTTTAACCTGGCGGCATATTGGGAAGAATCGATTGAGCGATTCAAATCAAATCTGCCATGGTATCCCACACGATTGAAAGTAAACGTGAAATTATTTCCTCGTCTTTACAGGGAGCGATACATCAAAATACGGAGCATTCACCCGATGGAAAATGGATGGGTAGAAGCCGATATTGAATTCCATACGCTAGATTCTGCCTGCGAGTCGATCCTTGGATTCGGAGCACTCGTCAAAGTAATAGAGCCATTTGAATTACGGGTCAAGGTACTAACTGAAGCAAAGTCCATCTTGTCTATCTATAATCACATATAAATGGACGCCGATTCAAAATATAATGTAGGTTTCTTCACTTCCAGAAAAGAAGAGGGGAGATGTACCCTCTTCTTTTCTTACTCCCTGCTATAAGCGTATGTCGATGTATCAAATCAGATGATATACTACTCCTTTTATTTGTAGCCATACAAATCCCTTGTCGCCTTTACACTTGCAGCGGCAGCCGCTTCTACAGATATATCGTGCAATTCTGCTACCACAGTTACAGATCGGCGCAAAAAAACAGGTGTCGTCACCTGCCCAGCAAATGGTCCGTTATGTGGCCATGGTCCGTCCGTCTCAAGAAGCAGTTGGGGGAGTGGAATACGGCAAGCTAAATGCCTGTCGCGTTCACGGTAGCAAATCTCTGGAGTTATTGACACGTAATAACCGTGACGCACGATTTTCTCCACTACATCATTCGGCGCCTTCAACCAGTGAAAATGGGCTTTACAAACACCTTTCTTAAGCAGAATATCCAGCGCTATTTGCGCTTTATCGTGAACGGCATGCAGCGCCAGCGGCAGAGCAAGCTCGACAGCCACCTCTGCAAATTGATCCAACAATTCGCAATGTGCTTCTGTTTCTTTCACTGCATCTGCCTGATAGTGCGGCAATCCCACTTCGCCAACCGCATCGATCATTTCTCTTTCTTTTCGCAGCAAAGAAAACAATTCTTCCCGCTCCAACAGAGAAGGAAGAGATTGTTCGGGATGATATCCGACAGCAGCATACACGAAATCCGGATAGCGACGTTTCAACTCCAGCGTTCGATAGGCAGAAGCAAGGTTCATCGAAACTGCCACCACCCCTGTAATACCAGCCTTACGCCATTCAGATATTAACTTGTCCGTATCTGATTCGGGGTATTGATCGAGATGAAGATGAGCATCGATACATTCCATTGTCTACTCCAGCTTTCTTCGCCCGGCAAACCCGTCATGTAATCCATGGTAATGGGTGATTTTTTCTTCACCTTCCCGCCAGCATAATAGAACTTCCTCATCGTTAATCAATGCAGGAAAATCGACGAGTCCCGGATCAATTTCTTTTAGTTGAGCCCCTTGGGAACGAATGTTGGTAACATGCATCTGTGCCTGCATCTCCAAAAACTCCAGACCTGCTTCCATTTTGAATACATATTCATCCTGAGTATTGATTGCAACTTGCTGTGGATGCCGTTTTTTGTATGTCGTAAGTTCAAGATACTTTTGGCGAAACTCATTGCGGATGTGCTGCAGTGTCGCAATTTCCTGACGGATACTTGGAAGCAATTCATTAGCCTCTTCAACGGTAAAAAAACGTTTCTGCATCGCGACCACCTCCTCCTCTATATTATAACCGAAAAGTTGAAGTTGTTGATACCGTCCGACTATTCGTACTATTATTTTGTGTAGGATCATTATATATCATAGTTCCGTTGTCAGTGAAGCGATTGTCAATCCCTCGGATGTAAACCGCATTACATTCATCGGGTCGAGCGCATCGATTTACACGAAAGATATCGGTAATATGCTATCATTTATTAACGAAACGGATGCTGGTTTATCTCTATTAAGACCGTATTCGTAAAAGCATAGTCTGCTATTCAATCCCCTGAACAAGACGTTGCCTATGCCAGGGGATCCTCTACATATCAAGATATACAGAAGAAAAAAATCCAGAGGAGGAACATTATGATTACTCTCACATTCGAAAAAAACGGTGCGTGGCAATTAGGCGTAAAAACAGAAAAGGGCGTGCTTGATGTCGCCGCTTTTGCCGAAGAAACAAAAACCGAACGGGTGCCGCTATCGTCGACCGAATTCATCGAGCGAGGAGATGAAGGGATCAGAGCATTACAGCGTCTGACAGACCGGGCAATTACAGAAGGAACAAACCATTTTCTGTCTGAAGATTCTATCATATATGGACCATGCGTAACGGAGCCACAAAAAATTATTTGTGTAGGTTTAAACTATCGAAGACATGCGGAAGAGTCCAATATGGCTCTACCAGAAGCACCGCTTCTCTTTAGTAAATTTAATAACACACTTACGGGTCATAAGCACGAAGTAAAACTACCCGTGTTATCTAATGAAGTCGATTATGAGGTGGAGTTAGCAATTGTAATCGGCAGAAAAGCAAAAGACGTGGAAAAAGATGAAGCGTTAACGTACATCTATGGATATTGCACCGCTAATGATTTATCGGCTCGTGATCTTCAATTCAAAAGCTCTCAGTGGTTGCTGGGGAAAACATGCGACGGATTCAGCCCAGTTGGACCATATCTCGTATCGGCGGATGAAGTAGGTGATCCACAAAACCTGCGAATTCGTACCTGGTTGAATGGTGAAGTGCGTCAGGATTCCAATACGTCAGACATGATTTTCTATTGTGATGAAATCGTCAGTTATATTTCGAAGCACATGACGCTTTACCCTGGTGATATCATTTTAACGGGTACACCTGAAGGGGTCATTCTTGGATACCCCGAAAATGATAGAGTGTGGCTCAAAGACGGCGATGAAATTACTGTTGAAATCGAGAAATTAGGACGACTCACCAATACGATGCGAAAGTAATTCAGTACCTATTAGATAAAGGAGAACCACGCGCAGAGCAGCATCGTTTCGATGCAGAAAGAAAGCCTGCGTGTGTGTTTACTTTTTCCATGAAGTAGAATCAACAGAAATGGAATCCCCCTGTATATTCTACTTGCTGCACACCTATATTGTTGTTACAATAAAATTGGTTGAACAACCAACCAAAGGACGGTGATTAATATGAGTAAACAGGATAAACGACAACGAATCATTGATGCTGCGTATCAGGTAATCGCAGAGAAAGGGTACGAAAAGTCATCTATTAAAGATATTGCGCATGTCGCCGGAGTAGCTCCCGGGCTTGTACACTATTATTTCACCAGCAAAGAGGAAATCTTATCGGTTTTGCTGATGGAGGCGTCCCGGCAATATACTCGTTATATGGAAAACATGCGTGCAACGGTTGCTTCAGAGCAACTTCCAGAAGCTGCATTAAGCGAACCAAAGAACAGAGTCGAAAAGCAGCCGGATTGGTACAAATTACGCTATGAATTCTTTGCTCTGGGTCTACGTAATTCATCGATTGCGCCTGCTGTAAACGAATTATTGGAAAACGGTCGGCAGGGAATTTCCCATATCCTGCAAAACACACTTAAAAACCCGCATCAGGACATTGAATCGACGGCCGCTCTTTTGTTGGCATGTTTTGACGGTTTAGCTTTACAAAAATTGCTTGATCCCAACTTTAATTTGGAATCTGCCTATCACGTTCTAGAGCAAATGCTACGTTCCTTAGAAAAAAACAGGTAGTAGTTATGTACACATAAATTTGGTTAGTCAACCAACCAATAAAACTTTAGGAGGGCTCATATGATGCAAATGGTTTTATTATGGATCGAACGGCTGGCATTGGCTGTAATTGTAGGTGGGGGAGTCGTCATGGCTGCCGGTGTACGTCCGCTATTCGCACCAATTCTGGCAGAGAGGGGGAATGCAGCTTTGGTGTCAACCATTGAGAACCTTTCCATTTCCGCATGGAATCGCTATAACCGATATGCATTTCTATCTATAGTTTTAGTGATAATTATTGATGTTCTGCGTATAGTCGCGGGACTGACTTTTTCGTATTGGCACATTGCTATGGCCATAGCAATTATGATAGCATTGCTCGGAAAGCTTGTGATCGATAGAGAGCTACAGAACCGGCTACGAGAAAAAAGTATAGAGGCTGTCGGTAGCACCGAACAAAATACCGGCCATCGACGCGTTGAGTTGCTCACAAAAATCATTCTTATTTTGGCCATTATTTTAACTGTTTTCCCTATAGAGATCTTGCCGACATTTTGACGTAAAACGTAGGATAAGACAATGAGAATCGGATACTGGTTATCCACCTATTCAAAGCGAGCGTTTTCAGGATAACCATGATTCCGCCAACACAGCATTATAGCTGATCATGTCTTTTATTTTCGTTTTGTATATTATATAATTTGTTTAATATATTTAACGAAAAATGAGAAAGGAGGAGATTCTTATGGATGCCATACATGTAAGAGTTGGAAACAACTTAGAGAAAATCAGAAAAAAAAGGGGCCTTAGCTTAGATAAAGTTTCTGAATTAACTGGGGTTAGCAAAGGAATGTTGTATCAGATAGAACGAGGAGATTCTCAACCGACTATTACAACCGTGTGGAAAATTGCTACAGGACTCAATCTTTCTTTTTCATCACTGATTAGAACTGAAGAAACAGCCGTTTCTATTGTTTCTCGTGCAGAAATTCCACATGTAACAGAGGACAATGAGAACTGTAAAGTATATTTGCTCTTTCCATTCGATCCTCAAACACGCTTTGAAATTTACAGTATCGTACTACATCCTAATGGGAGCTATCTTTCTTCTCCTCACAATGAAGGGGTTTACGAATACATAACAGTTGTTTCAGGGGTGTTCACATTAAAGATAAGGGACGAGATATTCAACTTACCAGCAGGAGATGCTATACGCTTTGCAGGTAATGCTCCCCATATGTATATAAACGAAACGGATGAAGATGTCGTATTGCAAGTTGTTATGTATTATACAGAATCATAAAGACTTGAAGGGAATGAAATAGATGAACAACTTAAAAGAAAGTGCCCAACGAGTACAAGAGAAACTATTGGAATTAGGACATACAAACAAGGTTATAGAACTATCGGACAGTACCCGAACCGCTCAAGAAGCAGCAGACGCAATAGGGTGTGAGGTAGCACAAATTGCTAAATCCATCATTTTTCGCCTTAAAAGTTCAAATAAACCGTTATTAATAATTGCCAGTGGTATTAATCGTATCAATGAAAAGCAAATTGCTAAACAATTAAACGAAAAATTAGGAAAAGCGGATGCTGATTTTGTACGTGAATATACAGGGTTTGTTATCGGAGGAGTTCCTCCTGTAGGGCACAAAGAAAATGTTATAACATTAATTGATGAAGACCTTTTTCAGTACAACACGATATGGGCTGCTGCTGGACATCCAAAAGCGGTATTTCAATTGACACCAGATGAATTAGTAAAAATGACAAAGGGAAAAGTTGTTTCTGTAAAATAGTAAATACGCTGAAAATGATCAAACTTTTTTTGAAACGATCACCTTATATCTTTACAAATCACAAGCTGAACAGTATTATTAAACCGAACAGTCGGTTCAAAAACAACCAGATAAACGATATTATTAGGCTGAAGATTTTCTTTGTACGAAATGCTTCAGCAATATTTTTTGATTGAAAACAGACCGAACAGTCGGTCCATTCAGGAGGGAGCTACATGAAGGGATTATTATCCAATCGGACATTTCTTATCGTGACAGCCTCTGATATTCTACAGAATATCGGTATTTGGATTAGAAACATAGCAGTACTGTTTTTTGTCATGGAACAGACTAATGGTAATCCGGTCGCCGTTTCAGCATTAACGGTTGTAGAATATTTACCGATTTTTATTTTTTCGATTGTTGGTGGTGTACTAGCTGACCGTTGGCAACCAAAACGGATGATGATCTGGGGAGATGTATTGAGTTTTGTTTCCATTGTTATTATCATCTTTTTCGTCATGAAGGGATACTGGTTGGCTGTATTTGCCGCCACTATGGTATCAGCCATCGTCTCTCAATTTTCACAACCGTCATCTTCAAGAATTTTTAAGCAACATATTCCTGAGGACCAGATTCCAGTAGCAATAGCAACCACACAAACCGTAAGCTCCCTTTTTATTATAGGAGGGCCGATTATAGGAACAGCTGTTTACAGTATGTATGGTTTATATGTATCGTTAACTCTTTTATTGGTAATTTTTGCGCTATCTGCTTTATTATTATCGCTTCTACCAAATGATAAGGTTCAACAACACATCGGTAAACTCTCGTTTGTAGCAGATACGAAAGAAGCGGCTGTCTATTTGAAAGAAAACAGAAATATATTAATTATTTTATTGATGTTTTCCATTTTGGCATTCGGAGCAGGCCTGATTCAGCCTCTTGAAATTTTTATTATCACAGATCGTTTGCACTTAACCAAAGAAAATCTTCAATGGTTTACTGCCCTTGCCGGTCTGGGAATGCTCCTTGGAGGTATCGTGGCTGCTGTATCGGCAAAAATACTAAATGGAAGGACTGTTATTGTAACCGGATTATCTTTTCTAGGTATATCCACAGTAATTGAAGTTATATCCGTATGGCCTTATGTAACTGGTACGATGAGATTCTTAACCGGCATATTCATGGCAATGATACAAACGATTTTATCGACCTTTATGCTCACAGCGATTAATGAGAAATTCGTTGGGCGGATGAACGGGTTAATCACGCCCATTTTTACAGGATTCGTTCTCATCGGAACAGGTCTCTCGGGCTTTTATATGAAAGCCACTTCGCTAATAACTGTTTTTGTTACGGCGGGCATTATTTTTATAGTGGCATCATTAATAGGGCTGAAGCTTTCCTTGCAGTCTTCAACAAACAAAACTGCTATGGAAGAGAAGTCAGCCGGTTCTTATTAAAGGCAAACCTTATCATTCAAAGGGGTACCATGCTTTACGCTATGTTGTTTTATCCTATACATTTTCCATCCTTTTGCATAAAAAAGTAGACTAAACAAAGAGATTCCACTCATTGCCATAAACATTGCTTTTCCACCATAGGAGCTTAAAATAAGCCCGGCAAACCAGGGGCCGAGAAAACTCCCCAGTTGCGTAAATTCTTGTGCGCCATAGTAGGTACCCCTTACTTTTTCAGGCGTTATTGCATCGATTAAAGCATATTCGGATGGAATAACGAGTATTTCTCCGATAGTGAATACAATCATGGATACCATAAGCAAACTTTCATTAGTAGAGAAAGCAAAACCGATTTCACCCAATGCAAACAAAGTACTACCCATTATTATGGTTTGGAGGCCTTTATATCTTTCCAGCATTTTTGTTATCGGTGCCTGCAGAAGGACGATAGTAAATCCATGAACACTTAATAAGTAACTGAACAGTGTAACGCCTTCTTCGAAGTGTTCGCTTACATATTGTGATAGGTAAACGGACATTTGGCCATGAACAACGGTAAGACTAATGCCTCCCAGAATGAAGAAGAGCAGTATGAAATCACGGCGAATTGTATTCAATGCACCCAGGATAGTGATGCCATCTTCTTGTTCGTGGTTTTCCTCTGATTTGACGATGCTATATTTTTTAAAACCGATAAGTAAAATGAATGCATAGAACAAGTAGACCATTCCGGTCAGTTGAAAGGCTGTTGAACTTCCTTCAAGTCCAAGGTTCGCTCCTATTATCGGTCCAAGCGCATACCCAAGATTCACCGCCAAATATCTGGTAGAGAACAGCTTAAATCTTCTGTCCTGAGGCGTTATATCGCCCATTAGAGCTTTAGATACGGTCGAAAAAAACGAGGTAGCCAATCCCTTTGCCATGCTCAATAAAAAAAGTAGGAGTGGGTTAGTCACAAGAATAAACAACACGAAAAGAATGGCTAAACTACATAGAGAGCTAAACATTAACATTTTTCTTCCAAACCGGTCCGATAATATCCCACCGATAAACCCACCGACTGTAGACGCCAATGGGCCTGCTCCAACAATCATACCAATAACGGCATAACTTAATTGTGTATGTTCGTTTAAATATACAGCCAAAAACGGAATGCTCATAGCACTCGTTAAGGAAACCATCACCGTTCCCAGTATGAGAATTTGTACGATAGGATGGTATGCAGAAAGTAGCCTTTTCATATTATTCATGGCTTCTTTCCTCCAGACAATGTTATACGCTCCAGGTCCTTGGTCAGCAATGCAATAAAAGACGGCCTTACACTATAGAAGGCTACGGTAGTGCTTCCCATATAATGTCTGCGAACAATTCCGGCTTTGGCAAGAGTAGTAACATGATGATGAATTGTACTTTTAGCAAGCCCGATATTTTTATGCAACTCTATCAGATCACAAGGGTGCTTAGCTATAAATCCCAAGATTTTCAGCCTATTTTCGTCTGAAAGCGCCTGGGAAAGCTTAACGATATTCTGTTGGGCTATTTCTTTTTCGTTAAGTTGCGATGCAACAGGATAAAGGTACGTGGCAATCCCTTTAAAATAATCATGAATGACCGTTGGCTTACAATGATACTGGGGGATAACATATATCTGTTTAAGTTCTTCAACCTGTTCTACCCGTATACCATTCGTTACTTCTTCAATCAAATCAATAGGGGAGAGCTCTTGTGCTCTTTTGGCTTTTAATGCGGCATCCGCTTGTAACTGAGAAAGTATATCCAGCGAAAGATGTTGAAAGTAGTACTCATTCCAAAGCTGTAACAGACTAAGCGTTTTATCACGAATTTCTCCGATATTAGCAGGAATCGTTTCCACCCATGGAGAGAGACGTTCAAAAATTTCTCCGGGAGGCAACTTCTCTAGCCAGTCTAGAAAGTCTGTAACCGAATCTTTTCTTGGACATTGCGTAATCAATAAAACAATACGGTGCAAAACCTCCCATCGTTCATCCACGAACTCCACAATGAATTTCTCTGGGATACTTGCCTTGACTTTAGCAACCCACTCATCCTTTATATCCAATGGTTTTAGTTTTTTATAATAGATAAAAGCATACAAACTATTCACCAATTCATAAGCGGGGGAATAGTCAACCTTTACACTATAGCTCATATGTCCAACTCCTTTCATTTATATAAAAATAAATTCCTGGTTTCTATTTGAGAATATTTTATATTCGATGAGTATCGAATGCAATAGATTATTCGATGATTAACAAAAATTCAATTAGCACGTCGTACTCGTTTGCCCTATACTGCATCCCTAGTCTACCTCTGTATTTTCTGCCAACAATCATTCAATAACAAAAAAATTCGCTATTGAACTATAAACTTTTACCTGTTATAGTTTTAAAAACTACGTTGTGTAGTGCAAAAAGGAATAGGCTGCTAATAATAATTTTGTTATACTTGAAACTGAGCAATTTATACACTACAATTTGTAGTGTGAGGTGTAGGAAATGAACATTAAGAATTTTAAATATGATGAGGTAGGGTTAAATCGTTTCTTCGGATCTTTAGAATCCAAAATTATGGAAATTCTTTGGATAGAAAATGAACTAAGTATAAAAGAAGTCCAACAGCGCTTAGAAAAGGATAAGCCTATCAACTTCAATACCGTCATGACCGTAATGAATCGATTGGTGGAAAAGGGAATTTTAGAAAAAAGAGCACAGGGGAGACTTTCACTATTCCGACCTATCCAATCGAAAGAGGACTTTATCGAAGAGCAGTCTAAGAAACTAACCGACAACCTGCTTGATGAATTCGGTGGTGTCGTAATTAATCACATGATCGACTCACTAAAAGAAGTAGATCAAACTTTACTGGATAAATTAGAAAAAAAAATTCAACAGTTAAAGAAGGATAAACTATGATGGGGTGGAAGCAAAGGGCCTTCTTCGTTATGGGATTGAGTCTACTCATTGCAATTCTGGTATGGAGTCAGATGGGGATATATTTGGCGCATGCCCTTTTTGGAGTTAACCTCCAAGTCAACTTTTTTAAGTTTTGCATTAGTTTGTTCAGAGAAGGTTCGTTTTACTACTTTTTAATTATTATTGTGTTGAACACATTAATTGTCTATACCGTACTAATCACACTCATCAAAACCGTGCAACAATACTTTCTACTGGGAAGGTTTAGAAAAAAAATTTTAAGTTTAAGAAATACCGAATTAACCGGTATCTTGAATCAAGAATTTGAACGTGAGAATGAAGACATTATGGTTATTAATCATAAGCAATTGCTGGCATTTACGGTGGGTTTCAGAAGACCGTATATTGTTCTTTCTAGCAGTTTAATTGAAATATTGGAGGATCATGAACTGAGGGCAGTCGTGGAACATGAAACCTTTCACCAAAAGAATTATGACTCTTTGAAGATTTTTGTTCTCTTGTTGATATCGCAGACTCTCTGGTATATTCCACTAACCAAATGGTCTTATCAAAATTATAAAATCATCAGTGAGTTATTAGCCGATGAATATGCGATTCAAAGAATGGGTTCCGAACTAAGTTTGGGCAGTACTTTGTTAAAGTTAGTTAAAAATTGCTTCAGTGAAAATTCTACGCCAATCCTGGTTCATTTTTCAGATGGATCAGTAAACTACAGGTTGCAGCAATTGGTAGACCCCAAGAAAACCATACCGGTAAGGATGGAAGCTAGATTAATTGTGATTTCTGTTTATATTCTGATCCTATTAATGAGCATGATTATGCTAGCTGTCACTTGATTTTTTTACCTTCTAACACTACATAAAGTAGTGTAATAAAATTGAGAGGAGAAATAATAAATGAGAAACAATCAAGAAATAGGCGCACTTATTCTAAGAGTGGTACTAGGGGTAACGTTCTTTGTACATGGTCTGGTTAAATTCCAAGGCGGAATTGACAAAACGGCCGGATTTTTCCAAAGTATAGGCTTGCCTGGATTTGCAGCCAATGCGGTTGGAATAATTGAATTGGTTGGTGGAGTTGCTTTAATTCTGGGTCTTGGAACGAGGATTGTTTCCACGTTATTCGTTGCTATTATGCTTGGGGCTATACTAAAAGTAAAATTGGCGGCTGGTTTTGTAGGTGGATATGAACTAGACCTCGCTTTAATGGTCATGGCCATTTATCTGACGTTAAATGGAAGTTCTTTATTTTCCCTGGATTCCAAACTCCCATTCGCAAGAACTACAACATTTGTTCAAAGAGGGAATAACTAAGCTATTGTAGTGAGAAGGACTAAAGAAAGAAAACTCACAGTCTTTACAATTATTCATACAAAACGAGGGTGTCCCAAAAGTAACTTTGGGGCACCCTTTTTCACGTAAAAAAAAGAAAATCGCTCTTTTTAATATAATGAAGTCACCACAACAAACAAAATATCAGAAAGGAACGATTTTCTTATGTACACTCATTATACCACTCGCCAGTTAGTTCTTGCAATGGATATTGAGATCGTAATCTCCGATCATCACCTGTGCCGAATTGTGGATGCAGCGGTTGAAAAGGAAGGGTTGGTGAAGCTGGAAGATTACTTTTTGGACGGGACAGAAATCGAAGCCAATGCCAACAAATATACGTTTGTTTGGCGGAAGTCCACTGAAAAATATGATCAAAAGCTGGACGAGAAATTCCAGCAGATTGTTACATCAATTGAAGAAGTGACACGGGAAGATGAACAGGCAGAAAAGGAAACAGATTTTCAGGGAAAGTGGGAAGAAACACCGATTACATCCGAGAAAATCGAGGATAAGCAACCTCTAAAATCCATATTCAGGTAAAAAAAGAAGGGCTGGCTCGAAAAAGTCGTTTTTCAACGACCTTTTGAGACAGCCTCGTTTTTTTCTAAGGAGTATTCTTTCAATCATATTATGCCGTTTCCCTCTCGTTTCGCAATATTCTCTTTGTTACAACTGCCATTAAAATCATCGCCATACTTACAAACAGTGTAGGGAGGTAAACTCTCATACTAAAGGCTTCAAAGATTACACCGTATATGACCTGACCCACAGGTGCCATACATTGTGCAACCGCCGTAATAATCGCCATGACTTTCCCTAAATTTTCATTTGGCGTTTTCTTTTGCACAATGGTAATAACAAAAATAGAGATAATGGTCATCGCCATTGCAATAAGAATTGCACACAAAATAAAGAGTATGAATGACGGATAGTATCCAAGCCCAAGTACAAGGGGCGTGATGGATAAAGCCATCGGTACAATCAATAGGGCAATCATGAGCAACCAGTGATACAGTTTTTTCATTTGCATCTTTTTTGTAAAGAAGCCGATGGACAATGCTCCCAGGATGGTAGCAAAATCTATGAGACCCATCCCGATACCATACATTGTGTCGCTGCTTTGCATCGTTACCCGTAAAATAATGGGGCCACCGACAACAAAAAACGGTGTGAGAATCAGGTTGAGAAGGGCCGCAAGGATCATGCATTTTAGAATATAAGGCTGTCTGACAACATAGGTAAACCCAACTTTCATATCTTTTACAATGGTCGGTACAATATGCCCATCCTGTTTCCTTTTAACAAACGGTATCTTAATAAAAATCTCTAATACAGCAGACAAGAAAAAAGCGATACAACTCATCACGATAAGCACTTTTAAACCCACAATGCCATACAGCACTCCGCCCAAAACAGGAGCAGCTACACTTGATAATGCTTGAACGCCGTTCACGATACCATTTGCCTGTTCCAGTTTATTTTCCGCAACCAACAATGGAACGCTTGCCATGACGGTGGGCGAATACATAGCACTGATAATCGCTAACAGAACCATGACAACACCGATAAGTATCACGGAAGTGTTACCAGCCGATAAAAACAAAATAAAGCACAATACAATGGCGCTGCTTGTAAAATCAAAAATCACCATGAGGTTGCGGCGGTTGAATCTGTCAGCGATAGCCCCGCCAAGAGGGGACAACAAAAGAGGTGCATTCGATATCGCATACAAGGTAGCATAAATGTCTGCTCGGCCTGTTATATCCAATACATAGAGTGATAAGGCGAAACGCAAGAGGGCAGAACCCAGGATAGATACAATTTGCCCAAGCACCATCAGATTAAAATCTTTAGGGAAAGGTTTTATATTCATATTATTTTGCATAGTATATACCTCTCATCGGGATATTAGACCGACTGTCGGTCTATAGTTTTGTATAAAGTACTGTCTATATTTTAAAAAACTAAATATAAAGGCAAGCATATCAATATGTATGAGTAAACTTGCCCTACATTTCTTCATTATCTTATTGATCGTTTTCATACTGTCCCATCAAAATATCTAGAATGTAATCAAAGCTGCCTTTCTCAGCTCCAAGAGTAGTTTCCATAATGCTGATGAACGCCTTCGCCCTTTGCATCGCTTCGTGAGGTTGCCAATGAAACAATCCTTCATCGAATATTACTTGTGCAGAAGCAAGCAAAAATTCTATTGTTTCCTGCGGGTAAGCGGTCACAAAAATATTTTCATTGATTCCCTGTTCAATTACATCTGTCAAAACAGGTGCTAGATGTAAAATAGATTGTACTAAGCTTTTCTGGTGCATTTCTGCATTGTTTGGTTGATGGAATTGTTCTATCATTTTTTCTTTGTTTCCATCAGTTTTCGGCACTTGTGCCATTAGAATCTGAAACAATTTCTCAAGCACAGGGATATTAGGATTGGAGGCAATCTTTTTTGCTGTCGCTACATCTTCATTTATAATCCGCATAATAATAGCATCCATTACTTCTTCTTTTGATTTGAAGTAATGATAAAATGTTCCTTTTGCAATACCTATTTCCTGTAAAATATCATTTACGGTGGCTTTCATATATCCTTTGGAAACGAACAGCTTTTCTGCGGTATCCAGAATTTCATTTCTTCGTTCTTCATGTTCTTTCACGATTCGCATGAATAAACTCCTTTCGATTAGACCGACCACCGGTCTAATATAATTATATGTCTAATCTATAAAAAGATGCAATTTATCTTATGATCACTTTTGTTAAACATCCTCTCTTCTAATCTTTACTTTCCCTTAAAATAAATGTTAATGTAAATAGAATCTTACATATATAAATTACACTTGATAGTTTGACAGGGGAGTGTGGTTGGAAGGAGGCGATTCGGAAAAAAGAAGAGGTTGGATGCCCCTTGCGATCCGGCAGAAGACAGGCCAGCGTGTCTTTTTCCGACCACTCCCACCATAAACATTTGTCGATGTATCAAATCAGATGTATATAGATAAAAGTCAGAACGCTATTTCCCAATTAGTAGCGAGATTGGAAACTTGCCATACTGTTGAACGTTGTTTCAGTGAGACGGATCGACGAAGTTCTTATGTTCGATTAACAGAAGAGGGAAGACGTGCGTATGAAGAAGCGCTTCCTAATATAGCTAAAGTTATGAGTGAGGCCTTAAACAACAAAGTAATTAAAGAAAAGGAAGGACCAAAGCAATGAGCTTTCAGTTGACCAAATGGATCATTAAGTCGTTGTGTGGCCAAATCTCTTATGAAAGAGGAGAAGTCTACTACCGGGCCAAAAAGGTTACCTTCACGAATTATAACCCTGAAACTTCTATCTACGAAGCCACGGTCAAAGGAAACAGTAACTTCCAGGTTACCATCGAAATCAATCGAAAAGGGGATGTGGATGCAGAATGCACCTGTCCCACGCTTAATTCATACGACAATTACTGTCAACATATCGCGGCTGTCTTGTTAAATATCATGGATATTCAACAAAATAGCTTCTCTGGGGGAACAGAGCATATAGAACCCAAAATTGCCATTTCTACGGGCAGAACTTCTGAGAGTTCAGCGGAAAATATTCAACTGACCAACGATGTGCTTAGGCTGTTCGGCGACAAGCCTCTGCGTACAAACAGTGCTCAAACTCTCTTTGATACAAGGACAATCCTTAATGTGGAGTTCACCTGCAGATCCTTTCCTTACGATTATCGAAAGTACATGTTCGGCATTGAGATGAAGGTTGGGCCCAAACGACTGTATACCGTGCATAAAGTAAGAGAATTTCTCGAGCGAATCCATCGGAGAGAAGCCTATGTATTCTCCAAGCATTTCATTTATGATCCGAAACTTCACAGCTTTCAAAAGGAAAATGATGCGGTAATTCGTCAGTTAATTCAAATCTATCAGAACGAGAAGATGTACAGTGAAGTCTCAAACATTGGTTCCGTCCATGTTAACAATAAGAGCGACGATCGGATGCTTCCGATTCTCCCTTTCTCATGGGAAATCCTTCTTCCCTTGCTTGTCGAGGCTCCAACGGTGCGGCTTAAGCAGGGTAATAGTATATTCGATAGGATTTGTTTATCGGACGAACCGCTCCCACTTCACTTTGAGTTCGACGAAGCACAAGCTAAAGGCTATCAATTAGCCGTCCAAGGTTTAGAAAAGATTATTGTTATGGAATCATACGGGGTGGTCCTTTCCGAAGGAAAGTTGCTGAAGCTGCAAGTCGATCAGTGCAAGCGTCTCTCAGAGCTGAAGCATATGCTAGAAACTTCCCGCAAGCATCAAATCCAGATTCCACCGGAGCAAATGGAACCTTTTATGGAAGAAGTGGTACCCGGTCTGATGAAGCTAGGTAGCATTCACATCACCCAAGCTGTTTCCGAGCGCATTATGCAAAAACCACTGAAGGCCAAGCTGTATTTGGATCGGGTGAAACATCGACTGCTTGCCGGGTTGGAGTTTCAATATGGTGATATTGTCATCAATCCGTTAGAAGGACACGACCAGAAGCGCGGTACCGATCGTATCCTCATGCGGGATGGGGAGCGGGAACGACGTATCCTGGAACTTATGGAGCAAAGCGCTTTCTCCAAGACTGAAGGCGGATATTTTATGCATGATGAAGAAGCGGAATACGATTTTCTATACCACATCGTTCCACAGTTAGAGAAGTTGGTGCAAATATATGCAACCTCTGCCGTGAAAATAAGACTTCATACCGGACATACGCCTCCGAAGGTAACAGTAGATGTGGCTGAGCAACTCGATTGGCTGGAATTCCGGTTCGATATGGAGGGGATTTCTGAGTCGGACATCCGTAATCTCCTGAAGTCTCTTGAGGAGAAACGCAAATACTATCGGCTGCCGAACGGGGCATTATTACCGCTGGAAAGCGCAGAGTTTCAGGAAATCATCCGGTTCATGAATAGGATGGGCATTCGCCAACGGGATGTAAAAGGGACGGAAATTCGCCTTCCATTAGTCCGGGGACTCCATTTGGTGGATTCCTATGAGAAAGGAAATGCCGTCAAGTTAGGGAAATTATTTCGTCAGTTTTTGGAAAATATACGAAATCCGGATAATTTGGATTTTCCCGTACCCGACAGTCTAGCTCCTATACTTCGGGATTACCAGAAGTATGGATTCCAATGGCTGAAGACACTTGCTCACTACCGTTTTGGCGGCATTTTGGCAGACGATATGGGGCTTGGCAAGACCCTACAAAGTATCGCTTTTATCGTCTCCGTACTTCCTGAGATCAGAAAACAGGAACTACCAGCAATAATCGTCGCCCCTGCTTCTCTGATATACAACTGGCAGAATGAGCTGAAAAAGTTCGCACCAGAGATTCGTGCTGTGATCGCAGACGGCAGCAGAGTGGAGCGTAGTAATATTCTGAAGGATGTATCTCAGGTGGACATCATCATCACCTCCTATCCGCTTTTGCTTAAGGATATCAAATTGTATGCCGAGCAATCATTCCATACTCTCGTCTTGGATGAGGCACAGTTCTTCAAGAATCATGCCACGAAGACAGCGCAGGCGGTGAAGGTGATTCAAGCCCGGTACCGCTTTGCGCTCACCGGAACTCCTGTGGAGAACACGTTAGAAGAATTGTGGTCCATTTTCGACGTGGTGTTCCCCGAATTATTCCCGGATAGAAAGGCATTCAACGATTTATCTCGGGAAATTGTGGCCAAGAGGGTCCGTCCGTTTCTGCTGCGTCGGTTAAAGACCGACGTGCTCAAGGAGCTGCCGGAGAAGATCGAGTCGCTACAGGCCTCCGAATTATTGCCAGAGCAGAAGAAGCTGTATGTAGCCTATTTGGCAGAATTGCAGCAGGAAACAGTAAAGCATCTGAACAAAGGCTTTCAGAAAAACCGGATCAAAATCCTGGCCGGCTTGACCCGACTTCGACAGCTGTGCTGCCACCCTGCCTTGTTCGTCAAAGACTATGCCGGAAGCTCGGCTAAATTCGAGCAGCTGATGGAGATTATAGTGGAATGCCGGAGCGCGGGGAAGCGGATGCTGATATTTTCACAATTTACCGAGATGCTGGGATTGATTAGGCGGGAGCTGGCCTATCAAAGAGTGCCGTATTTTTATTTAGACGGCAAAACCCCTACTTCCGAGCGCGTAGAGTTGTGCAACAGGTTTAACGAAGGTGAGCGAGATTTATTCCTCATCTCATTAAAGGCTGGTGGTACTGGCCTGAACCTGACTGGGGCGGACACCGTTATCCTCTACGACCTATGGTGGAACCCTGCCGTGGAGCAGCAAGCGGCTGACCGTGCACATCGCATCGGGCAGAAGAACGTGGTACAAGTGATCCGCCTCGTCACCCAAGGCACTGTGGAAGACAAGATGTACGAGCTTCAGCAGAAAAAGAAGAACTTGATCGAGGAAGTAATCCAGCCGGGCCAGGAAACATTGTCTGCCCTGACTGAACAGGATATCCGGGAAATTTTGATGATATGATGAAATATCAGCACGTCGGGTATTAGCCCATGACAACCGATTTAATTATAGATTCGATGGCTGGATTAACCGAGGAGCTGAATGCGATGTTTTTTAATTTGCCCGAAAAATATAAAGCGTTCTTTAATCGTCAACAAGACATGGAAGCTGTTATTTCTGTTCAACACCCCCGTTTTGGAACACTAAATCACAAATCAACTTTAGATATTTTTATGAAATGGAGGTTTTTTAATGTTTATTAAGAAAGTACCAAAGGAGCATAAAGACACCATTATAACTAACATTCAACTTTATTTTAGTAAAGAAAGAGATGACTCTTTAGGTAATTTAGAGGCTGAACAGTTATTTGATTTTATGTTAAATGAAATAGCGCCGATTATTTATAATCAAGCATTAAGCGATGTAAGAAAGGTAATTCAGCAACAATTTGATTCTCTTGAAGAAGAAATCTATGCTTTAGAAAAACCCCTACGTTAAAAAGATGAATAAACCATGGTTATTAATAAAGTAAGGGAAACGATAGTAAAAGAGACGATGAGAAAAAGGGCAGCCACAGGAAGATTTGGTTACCCTTTTTGTGTCTCAATTAATATAAAGTGTACCGACAATGCTACTATTTAGCAGCACAAAAGAATGAACCTGCCTATCCTTCCCTCCACACATTTTCTTCAATAATAGATTTTCGAGAAGTAGAGTAAAGCGCACATAGAATAGATAAGACGACGATTAGGCTTCCCACCCATGGATTCCAATCGATCGAGCCCCACGAAATAACCAGTCCACCAATCCCAGAACCGACAGTTACTCCTACGTGCATCGCAGAAGTATTCATCCCGATACTCACATCCCCATTAGTCGGATCACTATGAATAAGATAGTTTTGAACTGCAGGAGAGATCGTCCAGCTTAGACAGCTCCAAATCATCATAAATGGAAGAAATAAATACAGAGAACGGGTCATGAAAGGCAAAATAAATAAAAAGACGAGAAAGAGCGATGGGATGAGGACAACAGCTTGCCTCGGTCCCAGGCAATCCGAGAGCCATCCCCCAAGGTACCCGCCACTGATCGCTGCCACACCGAAAAATAATAAGACAAGACTCATGATATTCCCGGAAATTTGTAATTCCTGTTGAACATAAGGGGTTAAATAAGCAAATAAGGTAAAGTGGCCGCCAATCATCAAGACAGAGATAAACTGACCGCTAAGCATTTTCATATTTTTTAGTTGAAACCAATATTTTTTCAAAGGAACGGTTGGCTTTGGTGCGATTCTAGGTAAAGCAAGCGGCATAAACAGAGCGAGATAGAATGCAAGCATAGAGATACATACAAATGGTGCTCGCCAGCTAAAAAAATTACTTAACAGTACGCCAAAGGGAACGCCAAGAGCCAAAGAGCCGCTAATACCCATAAACACAAAGCCAATCGCCCTTCCTTTATGTGAATCAGGAACAATGCTGGTTGCTATCGTAGTAGCTAATACAATGATTAAAGAACAACTTGCCGCAGAGACAATACGTATGACGAACAGTAGGGAATAGCTTGTGCTCATCGCCGCAACTATGTTGCTTATAGCGAAGATAAAAAGCGTCCATTGAAGCAACTTTCTACGTTCTAAAGATGCAGTCCATGATAATAGGAAAGGAGCACAAATAGCAAAAAAAATGGAAAAGATGCTCGTTAACTGACCAGCGGCACTAACAGAGACATGAAGATCACTGGCAATGAAGGAAAGGGTTCCAACAATAATATTTTCATCTAATCCTGCCGCAAATGCCGTGAAGGCCAATAAGTATACACGGTAGTTCATATTGTAAGCGTTTTCTCCTGTTTTATTTTTGTAATTATCAGATATTATCATATCTGTTATTGGAAAAATATACAATCTTATGTTTGAATAATATTTACCTATAGGAGTAATATTTAGCATCTGGACAGTGAAGCATAACTTGGCCGTAAAATAAAGTTTAGTTGAGTGGCTAAGTTACACTTAATATTTTGAAAGGGTAACGTGGTTGGAAGTAGGAGAGATGGGGAAAGAAGAGGGGGGATACGCCTTGCGCCCCGGCAGAAGAAAGGCGGACGTGTTTGTTCCGACCGCTCCCGCCCACCATCCTTCCTTCTTTTCTTACCTCCCACCACAAGAATATGTACATTTATATAAGGTTACAGGTATTAAACCAGCAGAAGAACTTTTGAAAGAAGCACAAGAAATTCATAAAGAAAATCGATATTACCTACATAAATGCTCCAGCAGAAAAAACGAACTTACCTGATAAAACTTTTGATGTTTTTACAGCCGTTCGAGCATGGCATTGGTTTGACCGTTTGAAAACAATTACTGAAATAAAACGAATGATAAAAGAAAAAGGATACTTGGTTGTCATGGATTCCGGATTTATTTCGAATGAGAGTAGAGTGGTTTATGAAACGCTCAATATTATAAAACGGTTTACATCAGACGGAATATTACGAAGTGCCGATTCAAAAGCTGAAGCAAAAGAATTTAAAAACGGATTTCCTTCTTCCTGGTTTAATGAATGGGAAAAGGCTGGATTTCACCTAATAGATAGTTGGAACAAGATTATACGGCTCATTTTTCACACGAAGGATGGCGTGGTCGTGTACGGGCTCTTTCTTGGCTTGCTGCAATGGATGACAAAAAAAGAAAATGTGTTGATAACGAGTTAGAAAAAAGACTAAACGAAGGTTTTGCTAATGAAGAATTACTTATCCCTCATCGTTGCTCGATTGTGATTTTAAAGAGCTTTTAATTACTATAACGTCCGATAACATCCACGCTTTCTTGCAACCAACCATTTCCTTGGGTATACTTTATGTAGCAAAATAAAACGATTGCTGTTGCAAAAATAAACAAAGGAGGCGGGAGGCGAAATGGCTCGCATACTTGTGATAGCTCCTTCTTCTGGACTCAAAGAGCTGTTCATTGAAGCAAGTTTAAAATTGCAGCAAGAAATAACCGTAGAAATCGGAAAGGAACAGGAAGGACTAACAATTGCCCAAGAGCAAGAAAAGAACGGGTACGATGTCATTATTAGTCATGGTGCTACGGCACGACTGCTGCATCAGCATTGCCGCCTGCCTGTCGTGGAAGTTCATACTTCCGGCTATGATATGATTCGAACACTTACACTCTTGCAAGGATTTCCGGGAAAAATCGGAATTCTGGGAAGCGATAGCATCTTACAGGGGGCCGAAACCATTGGAACACTGCTTGCGATGCCGCTCGCCTTTTTTCCGGTCGAGCAAGAAGAGGAGCGACTCCCTGTGGTACAACAAGCCGCGTCTCAAGGGATTCAAGCGATCGTCAGTGATATCATAGGACAGGCTGAAGCGGCAAGCTACGGTGTGCATGTGCTCGCAATTATTCCCGGACAAGAAGCGGTAATAAGCGCATTGAAAGAGGCTAAACGATTAGGGGCAGCTATCAGCCGTACAAAACAACAACACATGCTTCTTACTGGCATCCTGAGTGAATATGAGGATGCCATCGTAGCCGTTAATGATAAAGAGGTCATTCAACTGGTAAACAAAAAGGCGGAATCATTACTTAATATCGAAGCAGAGCAAGTCATGGAAAATTTAGCAAGTGAGATGCACCCGCTATTACGGTTTGCTGACATGATTAAGGCACAAAGTTCTCCGATAGAAGAAGTACATAGCGTAGCCGGTCAAAATATGCTGGTCAAAAAACGCCTACTATACCTTGATGGAAAACCTATCGGTGCTGTAGCTATCTGCAAGGAAATGAGCGGGCTTAGACAGTTGGAAAACCGTATGTCTCATCTCTCTTTCACACCGCAGCAGAGCCGGGTGCATTTCCCTCATCTTATTGCTACTACGGAAGAAATGGGGGAGACAATTGAAACAGCACGCCTTTTCAGCAAGCATGACACCCCCATCCTTGTCTACGGCGAAAAGGGAACGGGGAAACAAAGTCTAGCAGAAGCGATCCATAACGAGAGTTCACGGCGGGAGGGCCCTTTCCTTGTACTTGATTGTATGGCAATTGACGAAGGAATGGCAGAAGAATTATTTGAGGAAGCCGGGGAAGAAGGTACGAACATCTTCACTCTAGCAAAAGGTGGCACATTGTATTTGCAAGATGTGGGCAGCATGCCGCTCGTACTGCAAGACAGACTTATTCATCTCTTGCAGCGCTGTTACTCTATGGAACAGATAGACCATCTACAATCTTCCGCGTCTTCTCCCAGGCTAATTGCCGCCCATTTCTGCGATTTGAAAAGCGAAGTGGAAGCAGGTAGATTTCGAGAAGAGCTATACCGTCTTCTGCATGGCGGCGTTCTCCGTCTTCCTCCGTTGCGTGAACGCAAGCAAGACATTCCTGAACTCATTCGCTGGTTTATCGTTTCCTTTAATATGCAGGAAGGCAAACAAATCGTAGGCGTTCGACCCGAGGTTACCGCACGTTTGAAGGAAGCTCCCTGGCCTGAAAACATCCGCCAACTAAAAGATGTAACAGAGAAACTGTGTCGTGCCGCCACCGGGTTGTTTATCGAAGGTGAAGAAGCAGAAGCGACGATACAAGAACTGTTTACCGTACCCGAACCTACAGAAAGACGAGAGCCAGAGCCGTCCGAACTAAGAGTCGAGGAAAGGGTACATAAGGAAGAAAGAAAACAGACGCTCCCCCCGGAAAACGTGGGAAGTGGCATTGATATAACCGGAAAAACACTGGAAGAGTTGGAAGTAGAAATTATTCTGCGTGTTCTTAAGGAGGAAAACAATAATCAATCCCAGGCCGCTAAGCGTTTGGGGATTAACCGAACTACTTTATGGCGAAAGATCAAGGAATAGAAGGGTTCTTATTTTTCATTTAGACAGGGTGAATGTTTCGCTCTGTTTTTTGTTTCAAAATGAATCATAACGACACTTATTTGTCTATTTATGAAACATAATTTATATGTGTTGCAAATTAATTATTTTATGTTCAAAAAAGAAACTGTGATGATTAATTATGCGACATTTTTGTTTATTATTGCATCAGTAACCTCTGTTAAAAAGGACTTTCTGCAAGGTTATCGAAAACAGTTGTAATGAAATTTGATACAATTCCCTAATTAAAGAGGTGGGCAGATGAAGCAAAAAAAAATCGTGGTTACACGGAACATTCCTGAAGAGGCGATGGCATTGCTTAAGGAACACGGCAATGTATACGTTTGGGATTCCGTAGATAATGTGATTCCGTATGAAACACTCGTGGAAGAAATAAAGGACGCCGCTGCATTGTATACAATTGTAGGCGACCGGATTGACAAGAACTTGCTGGACCATGCGCCGCATTTAGAGGTCATTAGCACGATGGCGGTCGGTTATGACAATATTGATGTAGCTGAAGCCAGGCGACGAGGTATACCGGTTGGTCATACACCTGGCATCTTAACAGAGACAACTGCTGATTTGACGTTTGCATTATTAATGGCAACTGCTCGCAGACTCGTAGAGAGCTCGGACTACTTGCGCCAGGGACAATGGAAGAGTTGGAGCCCGATGCTTTTAACAGGACAGGATATTTACGGGGCTACGCTTGGTATTATCGGAATGGGACGCATTGGAGAAAGCGTAGCACGGCGTGCAACCGGATTTGATATGAAGATTCTCTATCATAATCGGAGCCGGCGGCCAGAAGTAGAAGAGACGCTGGGTGCCGTATATTGCTCGATGGAAGATCTGCTGAAGAAGTCTGATTTTGTTGTACTTCTCGCACCCGCATCTTCTGAAACACGTCATCTCATGGGTGAAGCGGAATTTAAACAGATGAAGCCAAGTGCCGTGTTTATTAACGCTTCACGTGGTAGTAACGTAGACGAAGAGGCACTATATAATGCGCTCCGAACTGGAACGATATGGGGCGCTGGCCTCGATGTATTCGAAACCGAGCCTGTAGCATCAGACCATCCATTGCTTTCGCTTCCAAATCTGGTAGCCTTGCCGCACATCGGAAGCGCCAGTATCCATACAAGAATCAAGATGGCCGTACTCGCAGCCCAAAACCTCATCGCAGGCTTGCGAAAAGAGCCGCTTCCGTTTGAAGTAAAAACGAAGTAAGCAGTTCATTCTTAAGATAGTATGTTTATATGAAGCAGCCCGCTTTGCCAGCTATAAAAAGGACGGGCTGTTTGTTATTGCCAACTCCATTATTTAGCTAGAGTGGTATTTTGTATTATACTAGGGGAAAATACGGCAAACCAAGAGGGGGGAAATACATGCCCTATCAGACTAAGCCATATCCCGAATGGTCGTGGTCTCTATCACGCGACCAAATGTTTCATGCTTGCAAGCGTCAATATTTTTACCATTATTACGCTTCACACGGCGGATGGCTTCTGAGCGCGCCACCGGACGCACAAACGACGTACCGTCTAAAAAAACTGACCAATCTTTATCTGGTTTTGGGCGACGCGGTACATACGGCCGCGCAAAAGCTGATTACTCTGCGTGAACAAAATAGGACATATCCGACAAAAGAACAAATCGTTACATACATACGCGGCGCATTGAATACTGCCTATCAGGATTCCAAAAAAAAGGCGGAGTGGTGGGGATATCCTAAACAATATACAATGCTTCATGAAATGTATTATGGGGGAGAACTGCCACGCGAGCGCGTGGAAGCTGTAGGCAACCGTATTGCGGTATGCGCGGAACATTTATTGATGAGCGAGAGCTGGCGTGAGATTCGCGATGCAGACAACATTACGATTCTTGAAGTCGAGAAGTTAAACGACTTTATCGTTAACGATAAAAAAATTTATGTCAAACTGGATGCATTGTACCGGCGGGGCGATGGAACATACGTTATCGCTGACTGGAAGACAGGAAAAGTGGCGGAGAAAAACGAAGAACAATTGCGGCTTTACGCCTTGTATCTCCATGAATACTATGGGGTACCTCTTACTCACATCGAAGTACGGACCGAATATTTGCTGGACGGATTTTGTATGCGCAGCGTTCTGACCGAAGAAGATGTGGATATCATTCGACATAAAATTTCCGCTAGTGTGCGAAGCATGGAAAGCTATCTGGATGACACATATTATAATCGGCCGCTTCCAATAGAACGATTCGCTGGAGCAGGGGAGACAAGTGTATGTGGAATGTGCAATTTCCGCCAGGTCTGCACAGAGAAGCAATAGAGTGAAAGGAGAAGATGAAGGGTGATAGTTGGAGAACTTAAAGAGATTGTTCGCCATCCTGTGAAGTCTTTTCGTGGCGAAAGTGTCCAGAATACAACGATTGAATCCTACGGCTTGTATGGGGATCGTAGCCACGCGTTTTTAGATCAGACGCGTCCTGGTTACTTTTTAACAGCAACCCAATTTCCGGCTATGATTGGGTATTGCGCTAAATTTATCGAACAGGAAAATCCGAATGAATTTCCGGCCATACAAATTACCACTCCTGATGGAAAAACATATCTCTGGGGTGACAAAGAACTCACGCTAGAGCTTGAGGAACGAAGTGGCAGAACGATTTCGACCATACAATACGATCCGAAAGAAGTACCGTTAGGGGCAATTGAAGAGGAACACGTATTGTTGACAACAGATGCATCACTTGCCCAGCTGGAAAAACTCTGGGGAGGAAAAGTAGACAATCGGCGCTTCCGACCTAATCTACTTATTTCTCTAGACAAACCTGTTCCTTTTGTAGAAGAATCGTGGTTTGGAAAACGGCTGCAAATAGGAGAGGCGGAGCTGGAAGTGAAGCGACACTGCGAACGCTGCATGATTATCACGATTAATCCTGACACATATGTGCAGGATTCTTCTCTGCTGAAAACGATTGTGCAGGAAAGGCAGAATCATTTTGGCGTATATGCCTCTGTAATCAAACCAGGAAAAATCAATGTCGGCGATAAGATTCATGTATTGGATCATTTATAGCGTAGGAAGAGAAGATGATTTCAAGAGAACAAGTAGAGAATAACCAGATATGGCTTTATGTGGTAATGATCGGTATTGCGGCTGGCATTGGTCTTACATGGCCGGCATTTAGCACGACATTGGATTGGACGATTTCTTTTATTCTTGCGATTTTGCTTTACGGCATGTTCACCCAGATCCCTTTTCTTCGGCTAAAAGAGGCGCTTTCCAATCAGCGTTTTACTTATGCACTACTTACAGTGAACTATCTTATCATTCCTGCCCTTGTTTGGACATTGACGAGCTTTCTTCCGGACCATCCGTCTTTGCTGCTGGGAATTTATCTTGTCCTGCTTACACCATGTATTGACTATGTTATTGTGTTCACGCATCTCGGGAAAGGAGACGAGAAGCTTATCCTCGTCTCGACCCCAATTCTTTTTATTACGCAGATGGTTTTTCTTCCTATATACTTATGGATATTTATGGGGGAACAAGCCGCCAAAATCGTCAGTATTCAACCGTTTCTTGAAGCATTTTTCGGTCTTATCGTACTCCCGCTGGCACTTGCGCTTGTTACACAACTATGGGCAAAGCAGAAGCCTATCGGGGAAAAATTCCTTGCTGCTACAGCTTGGCTCCCGGTGCCCTTTATGGCTATAACGCTTTTTGTGGTTATCGCATCTCAAATTGGAAGATTGTACGATTCCTTTGCCTTGATTAGCCAGGTGATTCCTGTTTATATGGCATTCATGGTTATCGTACCGCTTTTGGCCCGTCTGATTGTCCGTATGTTCCGCCTCGATCCTGAGTCCGGACGTGCGCTTATCTTCAGTGCCGGAACACGTAACTCCCTCGTCGTGCTTCCGTTTGCCCTGGCTTTACCTGACCCTGTGAATCGATTGGTGTCTGCCGTCATTGTTACTCAGACGCTCGTCGAACTTGTTGGTGAATTGCTTTATGTTCGTCTGATACCACGGGTAATTTTACGGGACGCTGTCATGGTAGACAAGCAAAAATAAGAGATGGATGACACTATGGATTATTGACAAAGGTAAAGACTGTAGTAATTGTATATTTCGGAAAGAAAAAGGAGGGGGTTCATAATGAGCCCGAAAGAAAATGTAGAACATATAATACAAAACTTTATAGTAGCAGAACCGGAAAATTGCCATAGCATTAAAAATAACCTTATTCTAGCAGTAAATACTCCAATAGCGGCAACGGAAGCTACATCCTTACTTATTTCTTACATCATAAATATAGGACACGAAATGGGGAACAATGGCTTTTATAAAACAGTACATAGCCCTGAACGTATGGTTATGATTTTGGAAGTACTGCATGAATGTCTCACAGCAGGAGCGGATTTTGAGCCTGTTATTTCACCCATATCACGCCTTCTTCATCTAGATCGAAAGGAACGTGAAAAATCACAAACTGAACTATATCTGCAGTATCGTGTAGCTGCTCTTTTAGACGAAGCACTTCGTATGGGGATAGCTTTTCCGAAGGAAGCAATAAATCGAATCCTATCTCCTCATTACTTCAGTGACAAACAAACGAAAGAGTATATATGTAGTATTTATTGGAGTCTTGCGGAGCAAGGTGTCGATATATCATGTAAGATTAATGATCTTATTACAATTTTTCGTAATAAAGAAACGCCTACATTAGAAAACAATTCACTTTCCGCTCTGTGGGCAGCTGTACGTAAAGGATTTTTTGATTCACACATACCAGATAGTGATAAGACCTGTCGTGTATGGCTATGGCATCTAGTGACTACATGTACATGGAAGCTTAAAACCAAGTATGAAGAAATCACTCGATTGGGTTCTGTAGGATGTCTGATTGAAACAGCAAGGAGATATCCACAAACACAGAGTCTTATTTTAGAATGTATGGAAAAATGGGGAATACGAGAGCCAAAACGTCCTAGAACTGATTTTCATCATGATTTGGTTGTACTCTTCTCACTTTGTAAAGATAATCCGGGAACTACATGTTTACCTGCTAATTATACAATTACTAAAAAAGGGATTATGATGACATAATACCCGATTTAGGGCTCCTCGCTTTAACCATTAAGGATTTTTTCTTCGGAGAAGGTGGAAACACCGGGCCTTTTCAAGTTGGATGGAAAATAAATGTTTACGAGGAATTTTAAAAAATTTCCAGTCTCGTGTATAAAATCTTAGTCTACGAGGAATTGTAAGACTGTTATTACCTACACTTTACTATACAGGAGGCATTCTACTATGGCTCAACAACAGAGCAGAAATACCAACAATCTGGTTGCACCGCAAGCACGCGCTGCATTGGATATGATGAAATACGAAATTGCTGCTGAATTCGGCGTACAGCTTGGCCCGGATACAACTTCCCGCCAAAATGGTTCCGTAGGTGGCGAAATTACCAAGCGTCTTGTACAAATGGCTGAACAACAGCTCAGCGGACGTTATCAGTGATCCATCTATGCATAAGTACTAACTTGTAGCGATTGCATAACAGCCAACCCCTCCAGCCTACATTGTGGAGGGGTTTTATGTTGTTGATATTGCGTTATATAACATTGCTTTACTACCGATTTATCAGGGGGATGCTATCCAATTCTCGGATCTTTTTCGTTATAATATATATACCTATATACATCTGACTTTATAAATGTACATATTCTTGTGGTAGGAGGTAAGAAAAGAAGGAAAGGCGGTGGGCGTATCCACCCTCTTCTTTCCCATCTCTCCTCCTTCCAACCACGCTACCCTGTCAAAATATTAAGTGTAACTTATATAACTTGATACATATATAATGTGAGGGATAACATGTCAGCTTTTAGTAGCATACCGCGATTTGCACGTAAAATGGTGAAAAGTAAACGGTTTTGGGGAATTCTTGTGGTTCTTATGTTTATTTACTTCAATAATAGTTCACTTTTTATAAAACCGCAGGCTGGTGATCCGCTTCTGCTTGCCCATCGCGGACTCGCCCAGACTTTCGATACTACCAATCTTACGAACGAGACTTGTACGGCCAAACAGATGTATACTCCAGAGCACCCTTATCTTGAAAATACGATTTCTTCGATGCAGGCTGCTTTTGAGGCAGGGGCAGATATTGTTGAGTTTGATGTTCAGTTGACGAGGGATGGAAAGTTTGCTGTTTTTCACGATTGGAAACTGGACTGCCGTACGAACGGAAGTGGTACCACACGCGATTATTCACTAGAAGAGCTAAAAGCACTCGATATTGGTTACGGCTACACAGCTGATGGTGGAAAAACATATCCTTTTCGCGGCAAAGGGCTGGGTCTTATGCCCTCGCTCGACGAAGTGCTGACCGCTTTTCCGGACCGTTCATTTCTTATTCATATTAAAAGCAACGATCCGAAAGAGGGGAGACTGCTCGGGAACCGCCTTGCTACTTTACCGGCCGAGCGTCTTGATCTGTTAACGGTATATGGCGGCGACAAACCGATCGCAGCATTGCATGACATGCTGCCTGGTTTGCGTACGATGTCACGTGAATCATTAAAAAGTGCTCTTCTTTCCTAAATGGCAGTAGGATGGACCGGCTTTGTACCAGACGCCTGCAAACAAACACAGCTTCACATACCGGAGAAGATCGCGCCATATCTTTGGGGATGGCCTAACCGTTTTCTTAAACGAATGGAGCAAGCTGGTACGCGTGTCGTTATCGTTGGTGGCAGTGGTGATTTCTCACGCGGATTTGATACCACAGAAGACATTGACCGTTTGCCGTCCGGTTTTGCAGGAATCATCTGGACCAATCGCATCGACCGAATCGCGCCACTAATCAAACAAAGAACACCCAGTAGCACACCGTATACAAGTATAAACTTCTAACAAACCTTTTGATCACACCGTTCAGATGAGCGGTGTTTTTTTTCATTGGAATACATAATTTGCACGTTTCATATCTTGACGACAAAATATTAGGTGTTGTTTAATAAAATTAGTTAACACCTAAAAAATATAGGTGTTACATACACATGTATAACTTCTGTCTTTACACCATAAAAATGCCTATAGGTATAAAAAGGAGGAACATCATGCTGGAATGGGTGTTACGAAACGTCATGGCCGAAAAAGGTATCTGGTCAGGTGCTGCGCTTAGACGTCTATTAAAGGAAAAAGCCGGATATGACCTATCTGCGCCTTCAATTAGCGCGTTGCTAACCGGTCAGCCGAAACAAATGAAGGCTGAAACACTGGATGCCCTATGCACGGCGCTGGAGTGTACGCCGAATGATTTATGGGTTCATACGCCTTCCCCAAAAATGAAGGAAGCATAACCTGGAAGGAGAGGATACATTCGTGTCACAAAAAAGGATTTTGCCGTTTGGCGACCCCATTCTGCGCAAAAAAAGCAAACCTGTTGATGAAATTACGCCAAAAATTATCAAACTGCTTGATGATATGACAGATACGTTATATGCGGCTGACGGGCGAGCAGGTCTGGCAGCTCCGCAGGTAGGGATATTACGCAGAGTGATTGTTATGGATTGCGGGGATGGGTTAATTGAGCTAATTAATCCAGAAATTATAAAGATGAGTGGTGAGCAAACGGGTTCGGAAGCTTGCCTGTCCTTCCCTGGTTACGCAGGCATCGTAAAACGGGCCAACCATGTGATGATTAAAAGTATGAATCGGAGGGGAGAAACCTTTTTTCTTGAAGGTAGAGGCTTTCTTGCTCGTTGCATTCAGCATGAAATCGATCACTTGAATGGAATTCTGTTTATTGATCACGTGCAAGGAAACGCGCTATACCACGAAGAAACCCGGCAAAAAATCGATTTATTCGATGTCATTCGTTTATCGAACCAGCATGTATAAAAAACAATTATCAAACTGCTGGAAAACAAATAATACAAAAAAGGAGGCACGAGTAACAATGAAAGCTGCCTGCCGACGATGCTTGACATCTGTCGACAGGCGCAAGATAAGCTAGATCACATCTGTTGATTATCCATCCGACGCCCGTTTAGGGCATGATGTGGTGGCTATCCACTCTGGATCGTACTGGATAATCAACACCCTTGAAGCTAGGGATGAGAAGTAGGGCATGTGCTCGTCATTCGTCCCGATGGGTATACCGCTTTTCATCAAGCGCTGTAGCCCGGGACAAATCGTCGAGAAGCTGAAGCGTTGGCTACAGTCTATTAACGAATAATCGGAACGTTATTTGTCATTTCATGCATCTTTTGTTTCTGATACTCCTAAATACTCTATTGCCATTGCGATGAAGAAGCGGATCGATGCTAGGTATTTATCGACTTCTACCCATTCATCCGGCTGATGTGCCATTGTCGGTTCTCCCGGTCCATAGATAAATGTTGGCACATGCAAGTGAGGTGCAAACACCGAGCCGTCCGTAAAATAGCGCACGCCTTTAGGTTCTAGAGACCGCTCAATATGCTTGCGAGCACAATCGACAGCAAGCTGGACGAATGTATCTTCTGAATCGGTTGTAAGAGGTGGCATGTCATTAGCAATCCGAATATCATAGGAGGCGCCTGCCATATCGCAAAGCTGGGCTAGTCTCTCGCGCAATTGCTCGACAATTTCGTCGTGATTCTGACCGGGAACGGTACGGATATCGAGTGTACACGTACAACGATCCGGAACAACATTCGTTTTAATGCCGCCTTGAATCGTACCGATATTCATGGTCGGTCCACCAAGCAGGGGATGTTCGTTATATTCAAATTCGTGTGCATCCAATTCGCTGATAAACCGAGTAAGAGTCTGAATAGCATTCACCCCTTGCTCCGGCATAGAGCCGTGCGCTGTTTTCCCGTAAACAGTAACCTCTATCCACAACGCACCTTTATGAGCACAAAAAATCTCATTGGCACTTGGTTCGGAAATAACCATAGCTGTCGTATCGTCTATTTGGCCTTTCTGTACAATCTGTTTGGCGCCAAAGCAATCTACTTCCTCACCGACTGTGCCGACGAAACGCAGCGTGCCACCCAGCTTGATTCCTGCACGCTGGAGACATTCAAGCGCCAGTACCATAGCCGCCACACCGGCTTTCATGTCGGTTGTTCCACGGCCATACATGCGACCATCTACCACATCACCACCGAACGGAGCATGCTTCCACTCCACTTCCCCTATAGGCACTGTATCGAAGTGACCGCTGTAAGCGAGGACTTTGTCTGTCCTTGCTTGCTGTCCGGTCCTATAAGTAGTTGTAGCGCCGGAGAGTGCAGCAAACAAATTCGTTCTGTCCGGTGCCACTTCATCCAATTCTACAGAAACACCTGCACTAACCAGCCTGTTTTCAATCGCTTCTGCTACCGCTTTTTCTGCACCGGGTGGATTCACGCTATTGATACGAACTAACTTCTGCAGAAATGCGATCGCATCCTGTTCATCGATATATGCACATGCTTTGTCAACCAGGTTCACTTCCGTTAAAGCCACGTGACATCATCCTTTCGTCTTTTTTACATTTTCACTTTACAGTACTGATTCCTCCTTCGCCGTTATGGTGCTGATTTCCTCCATCTTTCAGTAGCATCGATACAGTTACAAATATCCGTTTTCGATATATAGTAAAATGAAAAAAACACGGAATGAAAAACATGGAAGCGTGTCTTTTTCCAACCGCTCCCGCAACGGGACACGAACCGACACCCGTTTGAGGCACGGTGTGGTGGCTGGATAGTATTGGATAATCAACACCCTTGATAGCGAGAAATATATTGGATGGATTACAGCCGTGCATCCAGAAAAGAAACAGTGCAATATCACAACATTAGATGGGAAGGTACTAAAAAGAGATACGGATTAAAAAGTTGTAACTTAGTTTGGGGATTAAATAAAATTTATTAGTTATAGAGGGGAGGAATCTGCTCCGGATTGTTATGATTTTTCGGAGCAGGATACATTTTTATGTGTTTACTTTTATTTTCTTACAAATCTCATCCTTCATATCCGTTACTCATTGGGGCAAACCGGGATGAATTCTATCAACGTCCTACTACCTCAGCTGCTTTCTGGGAAGATTATCCGAACGTACTAGCAGGTCGTGATCTGGAAAAAGGGGGTACCTGGATGGGAGTGAACCGGGATGGGAAATTCGCAGCACTAACCAATTACCGAAATCCCTTACACAATCGTCCCGATGCTGCATCACGCGGCTATTTGGTCAGCGAGTACCTAACAGGGAATACCGATCCGCTCGTCTATTTAGAAAAGGTGAAGCAAGAAAAGGAGAGGTACAACGGATTTAATTTATTAATCGGGGATATAAACAGTCTATACTACTATGCACCGATGACAGACGAAATCGTGGAAGTCGCGCCTGGTATTCACGGATTAAGTAATGATGTGTTGGACACGCCCTGGCCCAAAGTAAAAAAAGGCACTAAACGTCTAGAAGAAACCTTACAGAAACAAAGTGTGGAAGCAGAAGAGATATTCCATATTCTTATGGATGCCGAACAGGCTGAGGAAAAGGAATTACCTGAGACAGGAATAGGAAAAGAGATGGAGCGTATTCTTTCTCCTTTATTTATCGCAAGTCCCGGATATGGCACCCGTTCCATGACGGTCCTTTCTATAGATAACGATAATAATGTTATGTTTACTGAAAAATCACTAATAACTGAGACGATGGAGTGGAGGTCTGCTTATTTCTCCTTTTCGGTCATTTGAATGCTTGTCCAGTCTGCGAATGTGGAAATAATGATTAGAATCGGTATTAGGGGGACTAAAGGATGGGAAGAGAAATACAATTTGATGATGAAAGTGTAACTTTAAAATTGAATGGGGCAACAGGGCTTTTTGCTCTAAAATTCAAATTAAAAATACCTTATAACACAATCAAAAGTGTATATGTTGATTATTTTGATGCTCCACAATGGATGCTTCGGATGCCTGGAACTTCTATTTCGGCACTTAATATTTTTGAGGGGAGCTTTAAATATGCTGATGAATGGTACTTTCTTTCCTACGAGAACAGAGTTCCTATGTTAATCATCGAATTAGAAGAACATGAAAAATATAAGTATGTGATATTTGAGATAGATGATCCCACAGATGTTGCATCACATATCCGAAAGCGCATAAGGGAACTGTAAGATCCTCTCGCTACTTTACATAGCGAAGTTGCCCGACTGTTTGAAATTCCTACAGCAATAGAAAGAATTAGTGTTTACATCGTTTAAAAACTAGAACGCACGGAACTAACGCTAATCGTTAGTTCCGCAAATTTTTCCCTTAATTAAGTTTTTTTGATGCCTTTATAATCATAAGGGTACTGTTTGTTATCATTATGCTTATGAATCAGATAGAACATCTCATTCTGTCATACACGCCGGTTAGTTCGCTGCTTCACAAATACTTTACTTTTACTGACACTTTTGGATGTAGCAATATAGACACCCATCAACACCATAATCATTCCAAGTATTTGTTTCCATGTAATCGTTGAGCTGTATAGCATAACGGAGAATAATGTTGTAACAATTGGAGTTAGATTTAGGTAAATACTTGTTTTACTTGCTCCGATTTGTTCTACTCCTTTATTAAAAATGATATATCCAATAAGCGTTCCGCATACAACCATATAAAACATCTCTAGCCATCCTTGTAATGATAAAGACGGAACAGTTTCCCATCCTCCTTCAAAAAACGAACTAATTGCAAGAAAAATAGAGCCTATCAAGGTCATAATTGTAGTTGCGAATAATGGAGACACATCTATCATAACTGCTTTCCCAACTAAACTATAAAGCACCCCGCATGTTAATGCTGCAATGAATAGTAAATCCCCTTTATTAAATGACAAGGAAAGAAACGTATCTAATGAACCCTTCGTAATTACAATAATAACACCTATTAGTGATAGAACTAAGCTAATTCCTATCTTACTACTCCAAGTTTCTCTTAAAAAAAGAACAGCTCCTAACGTAACAAATACGGGCATTGTGGCTATAATTAATGACCCGTTAATTGCAGAAGTATAATTGAGACCTAAAAAGAAGAATGCATTGTAACCAAAAATACCGGTCAATGATACAAGTAGTAAGCCTTTCCATCGTTTTTTCAACACGTTTATATTCCATTCGGATTTGATTGTTACATAAATCATTAAGATGATTCCAGCTAGTGCAAAACGAATGGTTGCAGCAACAAGAGAAGGGATTTCTGTAACTACATGCTCTGCTGTTGAAAACGATCCTCCCCAAAATAAAGGAACGAATAGCATGAGCAAATATATACTGTTCCATTGATTTTTTTTCTTATTGTCCATATTTTAGTCCTCCTAACTTCACTATTTATATTTATAAGTTTAAACTTTTAAACATAGTTATCAAAAAAAATTAAAGACCTGTTTCAATTGCTAACATCAAGTCTTTAATTTGTGTCAAGAACTCCTTAGCACTTAAAGAATAGAATTTCTCATTGCCACTCTTGTTAAAAGTAATCAAACCTGCTTGTCTCAATATCTTTAAATGATGAGAAACAGCCGGTCTTGAAATTTCCATTCTTTCTGTTATTTGATTCACATTTAAGCTATCCCGCTCAAGTAAAAGCATAATGATTTGTTGACGGTTAACATCCCCTAAAGCTTGAAATATAGGAGTTGCTAATCTAAATTTTTCTAAAATAAGTTCTCTATTTTTACAATCATAATGTTCCATACTATTCATCCTTATATGTTCAAACTTTTAAACATATTTATTCTGCTCTAATGATTATGATTTGTCAAGTTACAGATAAATCAGTTTTTCATAAAATCAGCTGAAGAACCTGAAAGAACGGGACGTACAGTGGAGTGGGGGAACGGGGGTAATTACCCCCTTCTACGTAATTAACACAAGAACAAGAACAATAAGAACGAGGAGTATAAAGATAACGAGATTTACGTGAAGTGCATTCATGTATGAATTCCTTCTTCCTTTTACGTAAAAGTCGATATTATATTATGTGAATGATTTGAGACAAGTGTTAGGCAATTGCCCTTCTTAAAGTCTTACTGTCCAGTAATCTCCATTATATAAAAAGCAACCTTTGTTAAACTAAAGCTGACTTTAATTCGACAGAAAGATTATATAAGAAAGTGGCAGCATATACATGAACATGTCCTATTTTTGGAGATGAGCTTATATATGCCGTTTTTTTCAAAAGCATTAGCGATTATTATAGGGAGCTTCATTTTAGCAATTGGTATTGACGTTTTTCTTTCTCCCATTGAAGTGTTAGACGGAGGATTTATTGGTATCGGTTTAATATTTAAGTATTTGTGGGGAATTAAAGCAGGTCTAACCATTATTATGTTCAGCATTCCTGTTCTTATATTAGCCTGGTTTAAGTATCGAAATTATTTCTACAATAGCGTACACGGAATGTTAATATCATCATTTATGATTGATTTATTACAACCACTGGAATATTATTTTGCTTCTTATGTTCAAACATCTCCACTACTAAGCTCTATTATGGGTGGAGCATTTATTGGTTTAGGTATTGGTATTATGCTCAGATATGAGACGAGCACAGGCGGCGCCGACCTATTAGCCCAATTTCTTACTAGCATTTTTCATATAAATGTAGGTGTTATGATTTTTATAATCGATGCAATTATAATAAGTCTCGGGGGACTACTTTTTTCTTCAGAAACCTTTTTTCTCTCTGGTGTAACGATTACAGCTGGAGGAGTGGTTACCAGCTTATGTACCTTAAAGCACACCTGTTGATTATCCATATATTGGAAGTGATAAGATGCGGCGTGTTCCCTCGTCTTTTTCTCACAAGGAAGGGACACGGCCGCTTTGTGGCACGGTATGGTGACGATCCACTCTGGATCGTACTGGATAATCAACACCCTTGATAAATTATATAGTAAATCGTGGCTGCTACCTGGTGCTGGAATAAACCAGGATATTAACCAAAGGGACGGTAGCTAACTGGTGCACTTTTTTCGTTTTCCTGGCGCAGGCATTTCCAATCCAGAAGCATGGTGTTTCCTTTTGCGATTAAATCGTCAAACAAATATTACCGAATTGATTTCCTTCTTCCATTCGCTTGAAAGCTTGCACAGCTTTATCAAGTGGATATACTTGGTCAATCACAGGTCTAATACGGTGTTCCTCAATAAAATGAAGCATATCCTTAAATTCTTCCTTACTCCCCATTGAAGTCGCAAGGAAACTAAATTGATTACGGAAAAAAAGTGATAAAGAAATTTCTACTTGGTCTCCTGTGGTTCTTCCAAATTGAACAATTCGTCCTCCGGGTCGTAACACAGACAGAAATTTAGGAAAAACGGCAGGACCAATACTATCAATAATCAAATCAACCGGCTCACCTTTTAATGACTTGTTCCAATCACTATTACTGTAAATCGCATTGTCTGCTCCCATCTCTAACGCATGCTTTAGTTTTTCCTCGCTCCGTGAAGTCACCGTAACCTTTGCACCTATAGCTTTGGCCATAGTCAAAGCATAGGTAGCCACACCACCTCCAATACCGGGAATTAACACATGCTCACCTTTTCGAACTTGTCCCCGTGTAAATAAGGCCCGAAATGCAGTCAAGGTAGCCAAAGGAAGTACGCCGGCTTCTTCCCAAGAGAGGAAAGATGGTTTCTTTTCGACATTTTCAGCAGGAATAATCGCGCTTTCCGCAAACGTTCCATCAGTTGGAATACCCAATATTTCAAGGTTTTCTGGTACATTTGAAGCATGCATCCAATTGAGGGTTGGATTAATTATCACTTCATCTCCCACTTGGATATGTTGTACTCCATCCCCTACAGCTTCTACAATTCCAGCTCCATCGGATCCAGGAATTACAGGCTTATCTAGATCTTCTTTTCGCTCTTTCATAAGAAATAAATCACGATGGTTTAGTCCTGCGGCTTTAATCCGCACTTGGACATTACCGGGTTTTGGTTTATCCTTTTTGACATTTTGGATACTTATCCCGTTTATTCCACTTACTCCATAATGAATAACGGCTTTCACAATAAACTCCTCCTATCAATCAATCATATTTGTATTTAAAATAAGAACGAACCAAAGAACGGATTTCCTGCTCTATAATCATTTCCAGCATAAGGATTTTCCCTAAAGCGATATGTTATGATTAAATGAGCTTGGATATCTGCAAGATTATCAGAAAGCTAAGATAAGTGGAACTATCGTTATGTTTGAAGGGTATAACGAATGGTTATATCGATTGGAGTGAAACTGATGAATATAGAGTGGTTGCAAAGCTTTACAGAGGCTACCAAGAGAAAAAGCTTGTCCCAAGCTGCTAAGGCACTTAATCTTTCCCAACCTGCACTGAGCAAACATATTCGTAATCTGGAACATGAGCTTGACGTAGTATTGTTTCATAGGACCTCTTCCGGTATTGAACTAACGGAAGCTGGTGAACGTTTTCACAATAGAATTGTACCCGTTATCGCTGAACTAATCACGATTCGCCAAGAATTACGGCAATTTCGCCAAACTACGCCTATAGCTATAGGTAGTCTGCCTAGTCTAGCAACTTACTATTTACCTTCAAGGATCCAGGGGCTTCGGCTTTTGGACCGACCAATGACATTAATGATTCAAAACACATCCGGGGAACTGGTGCAATCATTACAGGAAGGAAGACTCGATGCAATTTTTGTTGATACATTGTATATCGAGAAGTCATTGTGGAACTGTGAATTGTTTACGGAGTCTTACTATGCGGTGTTTCCATTACATCATCGTTTCCGTTCGCGAAAAACTGTTGAGCTTTCCGAATTATACGAAGAACCACTGATCGTTCATCAAGCACCTTGCGATACAAGGAAGCATATTATCGAACAAATGGAATTGCTGGGGCACAAGCCTAACATTATCAATGAGGTGGCTTTTGGCGACTTTATTCTTGGCGCTGTAACGGCTGGAATGGGAATAACGATTATCCCTGAATTGATGGCTAAACATATCGGTCATCTCCAGCTATTCGCTTTGCCTATTACTAATTTTGGAAGAAGTAGATCCATTTCGTTGGCTACCCAGAGTGCTAATCTCGGATCACAGTTATATCAATTTATATCGACTACAGACAACGAATGATCAAGCTTCTTTGTGAAAATGGCCCTATTAACGTTTATTATTGATTTTAAGTAAAAAAAGAGGGACCTCCATATGTAGGGGAGTCCCCTGTTAGTTCAAGAGCCACTTACATCGGAAAACTGGTTACCATTGCATTGCCCAAGATCGTGAATCCACATCTCTTTAGAGCCTTGAGTGACCCGATGTTGACCTTCGCAGAACGAGCCTATAACGGGCAAATTAGTACATAACATTTTAATAGAGGGATCTCCATAAATAAAAAGTGGCGTAAGATTCCCAGTTTGTCCATGTTGCAGACAATTGTAAAATTTCTTCTTTCGTCGGTTTATTTTCCATACCTCTAAGATACTTGATGGCATTATGTAGACCGACATCATCAATGGGAAAAGCCGAAGGAATTCTCAGGCAGCGCATCAAAACATAATTGGCCGTCCACGGCCCAATGCCGCGGATTTTGGTTAGCATTTTTTCCGCTTTTTTATAATCCCCTGCGTCCAACAACCGCTCTTTGGTCAGTTTTCCTTCAACCATTAGCTGAGCTACGCCAATCAGATATTCACATTTCTTGACTGTCATTCGCAATACAGCCAAGTCTTCGACCGTCAATGCTGCGATGTTATGTGGGCTAGGGAATATCCAATATCGTTCTCCTTTACATTCCACATGTCGGCCAAAGTTTTCCACAAGGCGTCTTTTTAACGTATAGGCAAAAGTGAGGTTAATTTGTTGACCAATGATCCCCCAACAGATCGCCTCGAATAAATCGGGGATACCGACATTGCGCAACCCATGGAACTCGTCAACGGCTTTTTGCAACAGTATATCGGTCTTCGCTAAATCATAAAACGGGACCAGGTCCGTATCCAAATCGAACCAATCCCGGACATAGCGCGCTATCGCAGCACGTACCCATTTGCGTGAAGGCGTTGTACCTCCTAAAAAACGGATGGTCATTACATTTTCATAATCTGCGCTAATTTCAACAACGGGCGTTTCCTGTTCAATCGGTATAGCTTTGTAAACCCGCTTATCCTTGATATGAAACAAGCATTCGTTAGGAGCATTGGATAGGTACTTTAAATTTTCAGCAAAGCTAAATTCCTTCGGCACAAACAATGTTACTTCTTGCTTATTATCTTCCCAGGAGCCATGAGGAAGACCAGAACAGCAGTTCTTGCACGGCCGGTACCCCTTTTGTTCTGCTTCTGCTCTCGACTTAAATTGGATCGTGTTTTCCAGTTTAGGTTGTCCTTTACACCAAGGAAAACAATAAATCTTCATTGTTGCTATACCAGTAAAATAAGGAGCATCCCACTCCGGATAAATTGTATTCTTTTTCATAAAAATCCTCCATTCATTGCACTACCACCGCACTTTTAGTTTTAACATAAAAACAAAACGTACAATTTCGATATCTTGCTATTACATTCGCAAATGCGTACATAGGGCCATCATGGAGGGTATACTGTGGGTGGAGGTGAACCAAATGGTGAATCTAAAAGGGTCAGAACATGATAGCACGTCCGACGCAATTCATAACGAAAATGCAGTAGGTGCTAGTCAGGAACGAATGACAGACGAAAAGTGGCAAGCCATCATACGCAATGATGCGTCCTACGATGATAAATTTTTCTACGCCGTAAAGACCACGGGCATTTTTTGTAGGCCGTCTTGTAAGTCCAGAGTGCCAAAAAAGGAGAATGTGCGCATATTTCAAAACGCAGAACAAGCACTGTCGGAACATTTCCGTCCATGTAAACGATGCAAGCCGACCGGCCAACGTTTACCTGATCATGAGTGGGTGGAGCAAATTACGCAATGTATTGACATGAATTACAGTGAAACGCTAACGCTAGAAATCTTGGCGGATATGTGCCATGGCAGCCCTTATCATTTGCACCGTATATTTAAACGGATCAAAGGAATCACGCCGGTCGAATATGTCCAACAAACGAGAATAGCCAAGGCCATGGAGTATTTGATCCATTCGGATAAAGCGATTGCGGATATTGCTATGACGGTAGGAATACCCAATACATCTTATTTTATAACGCTATTCAAGACGAAAACCGGGCATACGCCTACAGACTATCGTCAATTAAATAGAAACAAACATACTACGGAGGTATTACAAAATGGAAGAAAAAAATAATCCGAAGATTTACTGGACGTTGTTGGCCCATGAAGAGTGGAACCTATACATGGCCGCAACGTCAAAAGGACTTTGTTACGTAGGCTCTCAGAATAAGCCATTTGAAGAATTATCCGATTGGGTAGAGGGCCGCTTTCCCGACAACGTATTGGTTCAAGACGATAAAAAATTACAGCCATATGCAACAGAATTAGTTGAGTATCTTCAAGGAGAGCGCAAGAACTTTACCATACCGTTTGATTTCCATGGCACACCGTTTCAGGTTGCCGTGTGGAATGCGCTCTGCGAGATTTCATATGGCCAAACCCAATCCTATTCAGATATTGCGAGTTATATTCAAAAACCGGCTGCGATACGTGCGGTTGGAGCTGCGATTGGTGCAAATCCGATTTTAATTATCGTACCGTGCCATCGGGTGATCGGTAAAAACGGTTCACTTACCGGCTACCGGGGCGGTTTGGATATGAAGACACAGCTCTTGCAGCTGGAACGGGAACGTTCGTTGGTCGAAGGGAGGCCGCTACATGCCTAATGGTCTTGTAGAGCGCATTGCTGCCTTAGATTGGAATTCGTTGCAGCAGACGTTAGACGAGCAGGGGTATGCTGCAATTCCAACCTTATTAGACAAAGATCAATGCAATGAAATTATCGACACATATGGGGAAGAAGCCCATTTTCGAAGCACGATTGATATGGCTAGATACCGGTTTGGGAGCGGGGAGTACAAATATTATCAAGCTCCCCTCCCAGCTTTACTGCAACAGCTTCGTGAAGGCTTTTATCCTGAGCTTGCTAAAACGGCTAATCGTTGGCTCGAACAGCTAGGGCGTGATGCCATTTATCCAGCTGCACTGCCGGAATTTCTTGAACGGTGCCATCAGCAGGGGCAACTACGCTCAACACCGTTGATTTTAAAATATGAAGAAGGGGGATACAACTGTCTACACCAAGATTTGTATGGTGAAGTGTTTTTTCCGTTTCAGGTAGTATTCGCCTTAAATCAAAAAGAGAAGGATTACACAGGTGGAGAATTTTTGCTGATAGAACAACGGCCGAGGGCGCAAAGCAGGGGCCATGTGATTACACTGGAACAAGGCGCTGGATTGATTTTTCCTACGAATCATCGACCTGTATTAGGCTCACGCGGATACTATAAAACGACGCTTCGACATGGTGTTAGCACAATTACATCGGGGATTAGGTATAGTTTGGGCATTATTTTTCATGATGCAAAGTGACCTGGGTCCTTAGTGGATAGTAGAGAAGATTCTCAACCACCTAGCCAAGCAAAGCCAGGTAGTTGAGAATCTTCTTCCTCTTCATCAAGGAGAAATCTCCGGTTTTCATACACTTTTTTCTTCATAAATAAAATGGACATCCTAACGCTAGAATGCCCATTTTATTTTTAGCCTCTTCCATTTGGGTTCCATCTGCATTTCTTATAGTAAGACGTACAGAAAGGAAGTGGCAAAATGGCTATAGCCTATGTAGCAAATCGAGATTCAAATACCGTTTCGGTCATCAACACACAATCGAATCAGATTAATACTATATAAGTTACGATTAATATTTTGACAGGGTAGCGTGGTTGGAAGTAGGAGAGATAGAGAAAGAAGAGGGTGGATACGCCCTGCGCCCCGGCAGAAAAAGGCGGACGTGTCTTTTTCCGATCGTTCCCGCCCACCGCCCTTCCTTCTTTTCTTATCTCTCACCACAAGAATTTGTCGATGTATCAAATCAGATGTATATAGGATACATGTCGGAAGAGGTCCTAGCGGAATAACGATTATCCCTACTCGTTTATCTCAACCCTTGATAAAACACCGTAAAAAAGTTGTTCATTTATCCCGTCTCTTAATAAAACGTCGTAAAGGCTTATATAGTGCTTTTGTGAAATAGGAACCTACCAATAAAGTGAAAAATAGGCATATGTTGCTTCTTCTCCCTCTCCCTTGTTCGAATACACTATACTACTGCATGAAAACTGAAGGGGGACCCTTATGCGTATCCTTGTTATTCTTCCTGAACAACTGCCGGTTCCACCGATTTTGGGCGGGTCAGTAGAGTCTTGTACTCATAACATTTTCCGTCGGATGGCCGAAACCGAACAAGTTACATTAATCAGCCGGGCCCATCACCGTTTGCCTACCCGAAGTGTTTATAAAAATGGGAAATACCACATTCTCCGGATTCCTCAAAAGAACCGATTAGCGTATATCCGTGCAGTACTTCGTCAGGTCAGGAAGCAATCATTTGATATCATCCAGATTGAAAACCGGCCCACTTTTGTGCCATTCGTCCGAAAGGCATTTCCTCGCACACCCATTGTTCTATCTCTGCATTCCCTTACTTTTATGACTTTTCTTACGAAAGCACGGGCAAACGCTATTTTACGACAGGTCAACGCGGTGACATCTGTGGTCTCATTCGTTTCACAGACGATGAAGAAGCGTTATCCGGCTCATGCGCGCAAGTTTCATACCTGCATTCTTGGTGTTGATACGAAGAAATTCCGTCCTCATTCCTTAGCCTATAAGATGAAATTACGAAAAAGATGGAAGCTCACCAGTGGGTTCAATGTGCTATTCGTAGGACGTATTATACAGGGGAAGGGACTGCATACGTTGATTCAGGCTGTCTTCCGAGTGAAAAAAACGTACCCCCGTGTTCGGCTGATTGCTGTTGGTGCTTCCTGGCCCAGTGTTCAAAGGCAGACACGTTATATAAAAAAGGTTCGTTCCATGTCGCGCAGACTCCGAGTACCTATCCGTTTTACTGGATATATTCCTCCTGCTAGGGTACATCGTATGTATCATTTAGGCGATGTTTTCGTATGTCCAACGCAATTCCGCGAAGGATTCGCGACGGTTAATTCAGAGGCGATGGCCTCTGGTATCCCGGTCATTGCATCAAATCGAGGCGGTATCAGCGAAGTTATTAAACACGGTATTAGTGGTTGGCTTGTACAGGATTACAAAAACCCTGCCGCATTCGCTGACGCTATCATGAAGTTGAAAGCATCTCCTAAGCTGGTCCAAAAATTAGTCGAAGGTGGCCGAAGGCGCGTAGAAGAAAGGTTCAGTTGGTATAATACGAGCGACAAATTGAAAAAGCTGTATATCGAGCTTCTAAATCGATCCTAACCTATATAAGTTACACTTAATATTTTGACAGGGTAGCGTGGTTGGAAGGAGGAGGGATGGAGAAAGAAGAGGGTGGATACGCCCTGCGCCCCGGCAGAAAAAAGGCGGACGTGTTTGTTCCGACCGCTCCCGCCCACCGCCCCTCCTTCTTTTTTTACCTCCTACCACAAGAATATGTAAATTTGCAAAGTGATATATATAGTCTGTTACATCCACCACACACCCTAACTTATCCAATTAAACAAGCCACTTTTTTGTTAAGTGGCTTGTTTAAAATCAAACTCATTGTTTACTTTTAGGTATCAAGTCATTATATTATATCATTTCCATTTTCTATATCAGAAACGGTAAATGAACCACTCAGCGACTTTTTTATTAGGAGAGAAAATACGCTGATGAGTGCAGAAGGGATGCAAACGTATAAATGGATCCCACCGACAAAACGAGAAAAATGTACACTAAGATATCTTGTGAAAAACGAATCCCAAATTTCCTATATTAATGATCTCTGGGGGAAGGGAGGGCACGGTTTATTGAACTAATACATCCGTTAACGAAATAAGTAAGACTCTGCTATTTTACAAGTTCAGTAAGTATTTTAACTGAACTCTCTGTCCCGTCCTTATTACTTATGTCAATATAATAAGTTCCACCTGGAAAGGTATGAGGAGTATTATTGAACGTATTTTTATACGATTCATTAGCTTCTAAATCACCTTCAATAACAGGGGTTATATTATCTTTATATACTATTTTATAGTGAATTCTATTGTTACCAGTATTAGTTATAAGAACACGTAGTGGTTGTTCTCCTCCATATTCAAGAGGGGTGCCGGTCCATCCTTTGAAAGTTGTTTCTTGATCAAGCATATGAGTTGGTGATGTTGTTCCTATCTGGTTTTCTTGAGTAGGGTATTTTGCAGTGGTTTTTTCCTTTTCCCTCATAGATAATACATTAGTTGATTTTTCATCATCAATTTCTGAAGAAAAACTACACCCCATCCCTACTAAAAACAATGCCAAGAATAGTAAAGGGATTAAAAGCGCTCTTTTCATTTTTATCATTTACATTTCCTCTCTCAAAATTAGTTTGATAAATATGTGCTATAAAGCAAATTATGGAACTTTTTCATTTTAAAATTGTACAACAAATCATATTTTTGTTAAATATGTTATTTAATGGGTTAGTGGTACTGATGTACGAGATATGCGGAGTGAGGAGCTACTGGCCTCGATTAGCTTGGTACAGCAACAACCTTACTTATTTAACGAAACAGTCGCAAGCAACATCCGCATAGGTAAGCCCGATGCTACCCTCGAACAAATAATCGAAGCAGCCAAAGCGGCGTACTGCCATGAATTTATCGAGAAGCTGCCGCACGGGTACGAAACGGTCGTGGGCGAGGGAGGTGCAACGCTGTCTGGCGGAAAGAAACAGCGTATCTCTATCGCTAGAGCAATACTCAAGGATGCACCCATCATCCTGCTTGACGAGGCCACAGCATCTCTTGATCCGGAAAATGAAGTATATCTTCAAAGAGCGATCAGCAAGCTAGCTCATCAAAAAACAGTGCTTGTCATCGCTCATCGACTAAAAACAATCCAATCAGCAGACCGTATTCTTGTCCTTGATCAGGGGCGAATTGCAGAAGCGGGCAAACACGAGGAACTTTTGGAAAAAAGAGGGCTATATCGTAAGCTATGGCAGGAGCAGCAACGACTCGGGGGATGGAAGCTAAAGCGCAAGTCTATGTGATAGAGCGTTACGAACCTTACAGAAAGTAAACGTTCCATATAAAAGATTAAGAAAGGCCTGAACGCTTATAACGTTTTAGGTCTTTCTTATCTTTTTCATACAATTCAAAGACATTACGTATGTGTCACTTTAGTAGCTTTCATTCGTAGCTTCCGCTGCACGAAGAAAAGAATGCCTCCAAAAAGAATTGCCGCAAATCCGAATGGCAAGAACATATTTCTCATGTGATACAAGATGCTGCCGAATAACGGACCAGCCGCCATCCCCATAAAACGGAAGAAATTATACGCACCGACCGCCGTCGCTCTTTCCTTGGCGAACGCGTCCATTAACAATACCGTCTGTACGGGGAGTGAGAGACCGAAAAACAGACCGAACAGTACGAGCGAAGCAATAAGGTATACCAATGAGAGCTTCGCCACAAGCATAAATAAAACAATGGTCAACGCATGAAGCGAAGAGGTTATCATCAGGATTTTTCGTGCCTCGAATTTCTCTTGAAGCCTGCCTCCCGTATAACTACCTGCTACAATCATTAACGATAGTGGAAGGAATACCAGCCCTTTATCCGCCGGTCCAAGTCCATATTCTGTGGAAAGAATTTGTGGCAGAAAAACCAAGAAGTTATGAAAAGTATAGAACTGGATAAAGCCGAGCAGAATGACTGAAAGCCCAACGGGATGAAGCGTAATAGAAAGAAACCGCTGGATACCAAACGAAGCGGTTCCCTGAGAATCATTCGGCCTTGTTTCCGGAAGATAGCGCGTATTCGCAAGCCATGTAAGAACCCCCGTAACGGCTAATACCATAAATACACCCCAATAGCCCATGTGTTCTCCAACCCATCCTCCAATAACAGGACCGAGTACCGGGCCGAGAGATACAAGCATCTGAAAAACGCCCATAGCCCGTCCGCGCTGCTTTCCTTCAAATAAATCACTGATAACCGTCGTAGCTACAATCGAACCAGCGGCGATACCAGCCGCCTGCAATACACGGAACAGCAAAAACCACGATATGGAAGGAGCAAATGCGCAGCCGACCGAAGCACCTATATAGATAAGAATGCCAGCCAGCAAAATACGGCGTCTCCCTTTCGTATCAATTAAAGGTCCATATACCATCTGCATAACCGCGAGTGTAACTGTGAACGCGGAAAGGCTCATGTTAATAAGAAATGAGGTCGTATGAAAATCTTTCTGGATTTCCGGAAGGATAGGAACATAAATATTTTGCGTAAAAGGACCGAGAAAAGCGGCAAATGAAACAAGATAAATAATCAGTTTAGCATTCATTGTATTTTCCTCTCTGCTGCAGTTATATTTTTATTTCGGTCAGCAGTCCACTCTATCTTTCATCATACCAGAAGAGAAAGAAAAGAGAATTACGTAACTCTCCTACAATAATTATAGTGCAGCAGAATTCCTTAGGACGGAGCTCTTGTCTCGCTCGGGTCTGACATGCTTCTCCGCCGCGCGGAGGAGAGAAAATCCATCTGCCGCAAGTGTTCGCAAAACTGCTGTCACGGTAACATTAGAGACGTAGAGGAAAACACCACACAATCACAAAGGAAGAAAGGAAGAGCAAAATGGAACAAAAAAGAAAATGCCGCAAACGGCGCGGTTGGATACTGCTAGGTATCGGCGCTCTGATTCTGATGGGCACGCTGCATCTCGATTTCTTAATCCCACTTCTTATCGGAGGTTTCCTCGTCGTAAAAGGATGGAAATTACTGAAGAGAAATGCAGGCGGCGATTGGTGGCAAGCAACTGAACCAAGCACCTATCCCTCTAGTTCACCACAAGCTCCGACATACAATATGGATGCTCTTGATGAATGGGAAAAACAACTTAAAAACAAAAAATAAGGAGGAATACAAATGGGTATCTTTAAACGAATCGAAACTATCACTACAGCAACAATGCATCAAGTACTGGATCAGGTTGAAAACCCGGTAGCGATGCTCAACCAATATATGCGGGACATGGAACAAGAAATCGCCCAGGCAGAAGTAGCAATCGCTCGCCAGGTAGCACAGGAGAAAAACTGGGAGATGCTGATTAAAGAAGCAGGGGAGCGAATCGCTAAGCGTACGCGCCAGGCTGAGCTTGCAGTAGCGGAAGGGGAAGACTCCATCGCTCGCCAAGCCCTAACTGATAAACAGCAATGTGAAGCACGGAAAGATGAATATACAGGCTTACTGGAAGGATCACGCCAGCGTACCATCCAACTACGTGAACAGCTGCAGGAGCTAAAGGACAAATTCTATGAAATGCGCAATAAGAAAGCTGTGCTCATCTCCCGGGCCCGCGTCGCCCAAACGAGCAAAAGCATGCATACGGCGCTCCATTCGATTGACACAGAAAGCGCCGCAAAAGGATTTTCACGCATGGAAGAAAAAATCGCCATGCTAGAAGCAGATGCCGAAGCGAGCCGCACTATTCGTTTCGCCTATCAACCATACGTATCACAACACGCGGAGCCGAATCCTCAGGTAGAAGCGGAGCTTGCCCGCCTGCGGGCCGCACGTTCAGAAGCAACAGACGCCGAGGCGCAAGTCCAATCAAAATAAAAAACTAGTCCTTCTTACCATCCAGCAACTCTTTTAGCTCGCGGTATATCGCCACGATGTCATCGAGCTTCATTCGAACCAGTCCGCTGGAAGAAGGGGCGACAAATTCCAGTATACCAGGAACAACGGGCTCTGGCTGTATCCCCCATACAGCATCGCGCCGCCCGCTGTATTCCTGGTATACGCCTTTTCCCACGAAACAAACGGAACAGGGATGGAGACGTTTGATTTTCTCTCGCAAAATCACCCGCCCTTCCCGGTATTCCTCTCTCGTAATATCCGCTGCACTACGTGTAGGTCGGGCGACGATATTAGTAAAGCCTAGACCATGCGCAAGCAAGTCCCGGTCTTCTTCTGGACGATACTTGCGCGGGGTAAAACCGGACCGGTGCAGAATCGTCCAGAACCGGTTATGCGGGTTGGCGTAATGATGACCCACTTCCCCTGAACGTAAACTTGGATTAAAGCCAACAAACAATACATCAAGATTTTCACGAAGATGATCAGGAATCGGTTGTATCATGGTTGCCTCCTTATGCTATATTGAGCTTACAGATTTTTCGAAAGAGAAAGGAGCTCTCATGGATCATAAATTATACTACAAGGACCCCTACATAAAGAAGTTTACTGCTACCGTGCTTTACCAGAACACGAACGAGACCGGAGAACATTACGTGGTGCTTAGTCAGACCGCTTTTTATCCGACCGGTGGGGGACAACCATACGATACCGGTACGCTGGACAACATAGAAGTGACCAACGTGGAAGAAATAGATAGTGAGATTCGCCACTACCTAACTACAGCCTTGCCTGACACTCATACAGAAGTGGTCGGCATCATCAATTGGGAACGACGGTTTGACCATATGCAGCAACATACCGGACAGCATATCCTGTCTGCGGCGTTTGAACAGTTGCTTGATGCAGAAACGGTCGGCTTTCATATGGGCCAGGAGATGGTCACCATTGATGTGGCGACAGGCGATTTAACACAAGAACAAGCAAATGATGTGGAAGATTTGGCGAATCGCATTGTCTATGAAAATCGTCCAGTAAACGCCCGTTTTGTAGAGCGAAAAGAACTGGCTGTACTGCCCTTGCGCAAGCCTCCGTCTGTCACTGAAAATATTCGCCTCGTCACCGTGCAGGATTTCGATCACAACCCATGCGGTGGTACACATCCTTTGCATACCGGAGAAGTCGGTCCCATTAAAATACTCAGCTGGGAGCGGTATAAAGGGCATGTGCGCATACAATTCATTTGTGGACTGCGGACATTGCGTGCTTTAAGGGAAAAGCATCTTATTCTGCGTGAGTTGAGTCGTCAATTAAGCAGCTCAGAAACGGAACTGCCGATGCAGGTGGAACGGCTGCTTACCAGTCAACGGGAACTTGAACGCAATTTGCGTAACGCAAATGAACAAATATTGGAGATGGAAGTAGAGCGGTTATTGAAGACTGGTAAACAAGAAGCCAACGTACATTTCATAACAGCTATTTTTACTAACCGCTCCATGCAGGATCTGCAAAAGCTGGCCCGATTGATTACACAACGGAACGCAAAGGTACTCGTATTGCTGGTGACAGAAGATGGCGAGCGTGTACAGTTCGTCTGCGCTTGCAGTGAGCACAGCAGACTTGCGATGAATGATTTGGCAAAAGCCGTACTGCCTTATATCAATGGAAAGGGAGGCGGCAATCCAAAAATGGCTCAGGGAGGTGGTAGTACCGATAAATCCGCTGCTGACGTACTGGCTCATCTTATCGAAATCAGCAAGAAAAAAATGTAATAAATCTATTTACAACATAAAGCTCTCCACGTATAATGAAAATTGAAATTAATTTGAAAAAGGAGGTTGGCAAATATGATGACAGTTCAGAATACGTTTCTTATCACTGTTGGAGTTTGTAGCGTTAACGTGTCTTGCGAACTGAATATTTTTCGACCTCGACGGTTTCTGACATAACTGCTTCAGGAATTTTTCGTATACTTCTTTGATAAGAGATGCCGCAGGTCTTTAGGGTTGGCCTGCGGCTTTTTTGTGCCTATTTTTGCACATTGTGCCGCGGCCCCCGTTTGGGCCTGCGGCATTTTTTATATAGTTTGTACAACGATAAGGGGGGACGTATATGTTACGAGAAAACTTTTTACTGGCTTGGTTATTACGGGAGAAAGGCCATACATGAAACGTTCATCGTTATTTGCAATATGTAAAGGAGGACTCAGGCATGTTAACCATTCATTTTATTTTCTTCACTATAACAATTTCCAAACGTGTGAAAAACCATGTACAAATGGCCCATGATGCATACGTTGCTGAGAAAATGCGTCAAGTGCAAGAGAGGCGAAACGAATATACCCGCTTCTTACCATAAGATTTTGATAGTAATAATGGGAAAAGCGCGGCATTCGGCCGCGCTTTTCCCATTATTACTCTGTGTTACTTTTTCTCCGCCATCTCTAACACATCCCATGCATTCCCCCAATTTTTCATGGCATCAAAAATCGGTCGAAGACTCAGTCCTTTTTCCGTTAGAGAATATTCCACATGGGGCGGTATTTCTGAATAAATCTCTCGTAATACAATTCCTTCATGTTCTAATTCTTTTAATCGTATAGAGAGTGTTCTTGGACTGATTCCTTTTAAGGAATTTTGTAATTCTCCAAATCGCTTCGGTCCATAAAAGAGATCCCGAAGAATCATAAACGTCCATTTGCCGCCAATCACATGCATGGTTTTTTCAATAGGGCACCTGGAATGATCAAGTTCAAATGTTCCAGACATCGCATCTTACTCCTCCATCACTATTCATAAGGATAGTTACTATATAAAATATCTGTACTTTTTAAATAATAGCACTTCAATTATTATAGTTCATATCAGACCTGAAGTACATGGGTCCATAAAGTCATTCGTAGTCGAGATGAAACAAGGGGCAGAACAAAAAATGATTAATGAAAGGATGAGAAGAATGAAGACAATTGTCTTTGGGGGTACTGGATTTATTGGAGGTCATGTCGTTGAACAGCTGCATCTGAATGGACATCAAGTAACAGCAGCCGTTCGTGATACGAGTAATACAACCTTTTTAGAAAGCTTAGGGATTCATGTTGTTAACGTTGACTTTTCTGATTCCACAGCTTTGAGGAAAGTAATAGAAGGGCATGAAGTCGTTTATAATTGCACGGCAGATGCGAAGCTACATACGAAAATCAGCTTGGATGCCCCGGTGGAAATACAACTGACGAGAGCGCTTGTTGAAGCAGCTGCTTCATATGGAGTTTCCCGATTTATTCAATTAAGCACAATCGTTATATATGACTTCCAAAGTAACGAACCGATTGATGAATCCTACAGTTCACAACCTGAGTATCCAATTCAAAGCTTAGGAATTGAAAGAGAGAAGATAATCGAAGAAGCAGGGCGAAAACACGGGATTACAACCATCATCCTGCGTCCTGCAAGCACGATTGGCGCTAGAGATGTTTCATCGTTTTTTGCAAGGCTATTTATGGCTCATGCTAACGATCAATATCCAATGATAGGAAACGGTGCTGCTACTGTTTCTCTCGTGGATACACGCGACATCGGACGGGCGATGGTCTGGCTGGGGACGTATCAGAAACCTGAACAAGACAACGGCATCTACTTGCTTAAAGGATTTGATACAACCTGGAATCAATTAAAGACAGAAATAGACTGTGTAGCTGGTAAGATTTCAAAAGTAATACATTTACCGGAAACGATAACGGATAAACAACTAATTGAATATAAATTAACTCCATTTGCAATGAAAACTTTCACTGTGAACAGACTTTGGAATGACAATAAGATACGAAATCTAGGCTTTCATACAAAGTATTCACTAACTAATGCGGTAAAATCTGCTGTTAAAGATTTAATGGTAAGAATGGCAACTACATACTAAAGGCAATAAGCAAACCCTAGACTTTTCTTCATTTTTTTGTCGGTTATGTTTCAATTGGCAGGAAAATGAGGAATAGAATAGAAGAGGTGATGAATAATGTACGCATTATACTGGACAACGAAAGATGACAGCAACAAGCATTCACAAATGTTCGAAAGCAGGGAAAAAGCGGAAAAAAAAGCTACTCAATTAAAAGAAGAGGGCCATCTTTTCATTGACATTAAAGAAAATGTCGAGCCGCAAAACTTCTGGCATAAATAAAGCAAAGCATAACGATAGGAAAAAGGCAAAGGAGAGCAGACTGAAACGGCTGTACCTTTGCCTTTTCTTAATAAGCTGTTGATTTCTCGCCTCAAAAGTTTATGTCACTCCATCTTTATTAGCATTATTTTAGATGGAGTGAAGACAGAATACGACACGAACCATTATGATAGAACAAATATATTAAAAATTCTATCTTTTAAGCGGTTGTTTAATTGTATATCATACGTAAAAAAGAGTATTTATACAATAATAGGTAATAAATAAAGGGAAAGAATAAATAGTTTAAAAGAATTATTATTACTTTTTCAAAATCGGTATCCATATTTCGCTTTTAAAAGTTGGTGAAGTTACATCTTTATCCTCGTTCCACAAGACTTCCGGCCCTTCTGTTTGTTCATAGTTTGAGGATGGAAACCATTCCGAATAGATACGTCCCCAGACATCTTGCAGCGTATCAGGAAATGGTCCGACTGCTTCGAATACAGCCCATGTTGAGGCAGGAACTTCAAGTTGTGTCAAGTTATCTGGACACTCCTTAGTTGTTGCCACACCGATATAATGATCAAGTTCCCCTTTTTCCAGTCGGCCTTCAGAAAAGTTCGTGGATGCACTAAGCAATCCCAAAGGCTCGACATTAGAAAGCTTCTTAAGTTTATTTATTGTCTCACCATTTAAATTTTCCCACATAGAGGCAATCTCTGGATTAACTCCGTGGTAAATCAAGGGAACTCTTTTCTTGATACCAACTATACGAAATGCCTCTTTTTCTTCAATTCGATAGTTCATTTCACTTCCTCCTTTAATGGATAACTGAAAGGTCATTCGTGGATAGGCTTTTAGTGATTGACCATTATTTCTGGCTTCTGACGGTGTTACACCATGCAGACTTTGAAAAGCTCTTGTAAAGGAGTCTGGTGAGCTGTATCCATATTTAATCGCAACATCGATTATCCTTATGTTACTATTGTTAAGCTCAAATGCTGCAAGAGTAAGGCGCCTACGGCGGATGTATTCCGACAGCGTAACACCTGCAAGGAAAGAAAACATTCTTTTAAAATGATATTCCGAACAAAAAGCCAGCCTTGCTACTTCTTTAAAGTCAATATCATTAGTAAGATTTTCTTCAATATAATTTAATGCTCCATTCATTTTTTCAAGCAAATCCATTTCTATAACCTCCCTCTCACTAATAGAATAACAGGAGTTGTATGTATCTATCCGACATTTCGTGCACAATTATGAAGGCTAGCATCAGCTTCACTGGTATTACACCATTAACGATGTATAAAATTATGCATAACTCGAAAGGTGAATTATTTTTGTACTCAACATCTTTTCCCTGGTTATGCTTAAATAAAAGGAAGAAAATATATACAAAGAAGCAGGGATGGAGGCACGACTCGTAGTGGATAATGAAAGAATTTTGCTGGTAGAAGACGAATCGAAAATTGCAAGGGTTATTACATTGGAACTTGAATATGAAGGATATAAGGTAGATACGGCCGAAACGGGTACTGTGGGCTTTGAAAAATTCACAAACGGGCAATGGGACCTTGTTTTGCTGGATGTTATGCTTCCGGGATTGAGTGGAACAGAGGTATTGCGAAGAATTCGGGCTTCAGGAGACATGACGCCGGTTATTCTGCTAACGGCAAGGGATTCAATTCCTGATAAAGTAAGCGGGCTTGATTTAGGAGCAAACGACTATATCACAAAACCATTCCAAATCGAGGAGCTATTAGCAAGAATCCGTGCCTGCTTACGGACAAGTAAAATGATAAAGAAAGAAACGAACGGACAAGCATTGACCGTCGCGGATTTACACCTTAACGAAAAAACACGAATCGTAACCCGCAGTTCTGTAGACATTGAATTAACGCCCCGAGAGTTTGATTTGCTATTGTATCTCATGCGGCACCAAAATCAAGTGTTGAATAGAGAACAAATTTTAACAAATGTTTGGGGATTTGATTACTACGGAGATACCAATGTTGTCGACGTATATATTCGGTATTTACGAAAAAAAATTGACCATTCCTTTGCGATTCCGCTTATTCATACTGTTCGCGGAATTGGATACGTCTTAAAGGAGTAAGCTTCAATGAGTATCCGCAATAAAATCTATTTATTTTCAACGGTCTGGCTGTTGTTGGTCCTTATTATTATTAACGTTTCCATTTATTTTTTGTTTTATAAAACTGCGGCCAACAATCAGTTAGAACAGCTTCGCTTACAAACCGAAAACATTGCTGAAGCTGTAAAGCCGCCCGTCGACCAAATGAATATGTCCGGGTTATTGAGAGCACACTTGCCATTGAATGGCATGATCCGCATTGTAGACGAAATGTCGCATCCAATGCTTACCATTACGAAGGAGACAGCATTTTCCAACGTAAAAGCGAAATTTACACGTGCACAAACGGCAGAATTATACTCTATCGAAGGCATTCCATATGCCATTGTCCGTTTTCCGATTATATGGAATGATGGGAATGTCGTAACGCTGGAAGTAACAGAAAGCCTGGCATCCATCCAAGAAAACATGGGGATTTTGCTTTGGGTTTTAATTGTGGCTTCAATTGTGGTTCTCATTCCTTCTTTTTTGGCGGGTAGAATGTTGGGAAATGTGATTTTACAGCCGATTAGTTCCATGATTAAAACAATGGAAGAAATTCAGCAAAAGGGCATCTTTAAAAAATTAAACCTGCAAAGACAATCTAAAGATGAACTGTACAAGCTGGGAAATACGTTCAATAAAATGATGGATATTCTGGAACAAACCTTTGCAAAGCAACAGCAATTCGTGTCTGATGCTTCGCATGAATTGAAAACGCCTTTAACTGTTATTGAAAGCTATGCAAGTATGTTGAAACGGTGGGGCATGAAAAGACCGGATATATTGGAGGAGTCGGTAGAAGCCATCTATTCTGAAGCGGTGAGAATGAAGGAAATGACAAAGCAAATGCTACTACTAGCAGATCATGATGGCTCGTGGGATTTGAACATCCAGGAAGTAAATATCCGTTCGCTTGCAGAAGAGGCTTGCAAAACCATTGAAACCGTATATGGGCGACATGTTTCGCTACATAGTCAACATGAGAGGATAACGGCACATGTGGATGAGCAAAAGGTGAAACAATTATTGTTTATCTTGTTTGATAATGCGTTGAAATACAGTACAGCACCGATCGAATTGTACGTCGGTAATGAAGATAACAATGTTTTTATTACAGTAAAGGATTATGGAATCGGCATCCCAAAAGAAGAGCTTACGCGTATTTTTGATCGCTTCTATCGGGTTGACAAAGCCAGAAGTCGGGAAACTGGTGGCACCGGGTTGGGGCTCTCCATCGCTAAACGAATTGTTGATGCTCACGGAGGAGATATTCATATTACAAGCAATGCAGGAGAAGGAACAAGCTTTACCGTAACATTGTCGCAATCAACATAAAGAAGAATTTCTCATCAATTTTTAATGTTTTTCACATGCATTCCACATTCTAATTTTTTATACTGAAAGAAAAAATTCCTTTAGGTGGAATACGATGAACAAAAAACTCACCTTTTTTCTGATCGGTTTGCTGATAACAGTGCTCGTCGCTATCGGCGCACGACAAATTTTCGCCAACAAGCATCGAGAAACATTAACGGCTGATCAAATCGAAAATAAAATTGAAAAAAAATACCCCGGAGAAGTGAAGAGTATACGATTTAGCGAAGAATCGGGAGAAGATCTTTATATTGTAGAGTTGCAAAATCAAACTGGAAGCTACGAGATAAAAGCAGACGCCTATTCCGGAGAAGTTGTGCAGTTAACACAAGTGAAAGAAAAAGCGGCAAAGCCTACAACGGATCAGGCTGCGAAAGGGAATGAGCAAGCAGGGCACAAGACAAAACAAGGTATAATTAGCTTAGATAAAGCGAAAAAAATTGCGCTTTCCAAAGTAAAAGGACGGTTCGATAGTATCGATTTGGAGGAAGAGGAAGGAACTCTTATTTACGAATTGGAAGTCGAAACGGATAAAAACCAGGAGTATACGATACGGGTTAATGCGTATACGGGAGAAGTTCTTTCCGTATCATGGGAAGACTAAAGAATTTCTCATCAAATTTTAATCTTTTTCTTTTTTTCCTCTCATGTAACCGCAATACGATAATAATGAAAGATACATGAAGGAGGAAAAATCATGAAACGAAAAGTAGGAATTGCTGTACTTACAGGCGTTTTAGCATTAGGAGGGACAACCGTTGGAGCGTATGCGGTGCAAAGCGATAAAGCATCAAACATACAGGGGAAAGATAAGAGTGTAGCGGAAGTTACGTTGAGTACAGAGGAAGCCAAACAAATAGCGAAAAAACAACTGAGCGGAAACATCGAACAAGTCGAGCTTGAACGTGAAAATGGCCGACTTGTTTACAAAGTAGAGTTTGAAAAATACGGAGATGATGATGACGTATACGTAGACGCCCAAACTGGTAAAATCTTAAGCAATTCAGATATTCGTCCTGCTCACGGTACTGTCAAAATAAGCAAGGCCCAAGCAAAGGAGATTGCTTTGAGACAAGTGAAAGGAACCGTTACCGAGATTGACTTGGATCGCGATGACCGTGAGCCAGTATACGAAGTGGAAATCGCTACGGCCAATGGGCATGAAGCAAATGTAGACGTATCAGCAACAACGGGTCAAATAGTAAGAGTAGAATGGGATGATTAATCGTTTGATATATCAGGTTTAGCGGCATTGCTGACATTGTTAACAAAGCGGGTGAGGATTTTATGTCTCACCCGCTTTTATTTATGATTCAGCATTCTCATCCCTGGCTAAGCTTTTGTCATAATAAGGACGATTGGATGATTGAGCATTTTGGAGGATTCGCTACTGCATATGGTTTTGGCTCGCTCGTCTTTTTTATTGACTTGATAGTGAGTATAAGTCTGAAGAAAGAGGGCGTATAGACTATCTTCTACACGCCCTACTATATACATCTGATTTGATAAATCGACAAATTCTTGTGATGAGAGGTTGGAAAAAGACACGTTTGCCTTTCTTCTGCTGAAGTGCAGGGCGCATCCAACCTCTTCTTTTTCTGAATCGCCTACTTCCAACCGCGCTACCCTGTCAAACTATCAAGTGTAATTTATATAGATTATCCTTTCCGGTATGAATGGTCCTGCTCTTTGCGGCACGCTTCATAAAACGGTGTAACAAGAAGTTCTTCTCCGTCTTCTAGCACAAAATATATATCCTCGCCGCTTCGCCTCGTTCCGACAATACGCATACCGGAAAACCGTTCCGTAAAGGCGTGTTCAAACGCCGTGTCCTTATATGACTGGATGTCACGCGCCATCGCTTCCATACCGAATTGTTCAAAGCATCTCCGAATGACAATCGCCTCGCTGTAGCTTCCGAAGAAGTCGGTAATCGTCTGCCAATGCGAACGTCCACCTAATTGACTGTACACTTTCCATGAATCTGAGCCAACGCTATCTTCATATGTAAAACAATAGTCCGTTCCGCGCCATCCAACGAGAAATTCCATGACAAGCTTTACAGATGGCTGTACAGATGCGTCTTTGAATTCGAGCGTATACAGAAAGTCAAAGCCACGCTCGGATAACTGCGGGGCCCGTTTATCCTTCGTTCGCTCGATATAGCTTCTCCATTTTTCATTCCATTTTACCACCGCTTTATTCATCGATTTTCATCACTCCTATATTGCAAAAACGCCTGCACAATTATTTTCCTACCCTAGCATACAACCTGTAATACAGCAACTAAAACGCTTTCTATTTCCGTCCACCTTCCATTGTTTCCATATATTATGGATAGAAGTAACTCTCGAACTCGCTTACAATAGTGAGTGGAAAAGGAGGGAGAAAATGAAAAAAACAGCAATGACTACAGCACTTGCCACTTTTCTTCTGGGAGCAGTCGGAGTTCAACCATCCGAAGCTGCATCCACCCCCATTCCGGTTAACGGAAAAGCAGTGTATACAGACAGCTTTATTCAAAATGATTCCATGATGGTACCTGCGAAGTTCTTTACAAACGCAGGTGTACAAGTAGGATGGAACGAGAACTATCATTCGGTCACCTTAAAAAAAGGAGATATGATTCTCGGGCTTCCATCCGGCAAAAATTACGTGGATGTATACACAAAGCAAAGCGGCACATGGAAGAGGGAATACATAAAAACAACGACGACCGATCGTACAGATAGTACATACATTCCGTTGCGCTATACGGCTGAAAAGCTTGGATTTACTCTCAGCGGCAACAGCCCCGCTACTGTTTCTCTTTCCACACAACAGGCGGCACCGAAACCATCTGCGCAGCCTAAAGACACAGAAAATTCGGGATATACTAAAGAAGATCTGAACTGGCTCTATAAACTGACAGAAGCAGAAGCAGGCGGCGAGCCATATGAAGGCAAAGTTGCCGTGGCGGCGTCAGTATTAAACAGAGTTCATAGCCCGGAATGGCCCAATACGTTAAAGGAGGTCATCTTCCAGGTTGATACGTTTAACGGGAAAAGCTATTATCAGTACTCTCCTGTATTAGACAAGCGTATCTACAATGTACAGGCATCTAAAGAAACGATTGCAGCCGTACAGGAAGCACTACATGGAAAAGATCCAAGCCGGTCGGCCCTTGTTTTTTACAATCCGGACAAAACGGACAACCAGTGGGTTCGATCCCGTCCTGTGACTGTAAAAATAGGAAGCCATGTTTTTTCAAAATAAAATAGAGTAGAAGAACCTAAAGGGCGTCTTTCAATAATCCGGACGCCCTTTTAATATTCTTTATAATAAAGATAGAAAATCACAACATGTACTTCATATTCCCCCTTTATCCTTGGAAATATAAAAGAATGAAGGAGGAACTACATAATGATACGTATAAAAAAATCACTATTGGCTGCTTCAATGCTCACTGGATTATTCGCTGTTCCGACTCTCGATACTCCTGCACTTGCCTCCAAGCATGAACCAACTCACAAAGTAGACGTTGTGGCCCATCGTGGTGCCGCAGGCTATGCTCCTGAGAATACGATGGCCGCGTTTCATAAAGGCGTGGAGATGAAGGCCGACTATATCGAACTGGATGTACAAATGACAAAAGACGGACATCTGGTGATTATTCACGATAATACAGTAGACCGCACAACGAACGGTACTGGTAAAGTAGGAGAGTTAACATTACAAGAACTTCGTGCGCTGGATGCCGGCAGTAAGTTCAATCCGGCGTTTGCAGGCGAACGTATTCCAACATTCGAAGAGGTGTTGGATGAGTTTCACGGCAAGACCGGCCTGCTGATTGAATTGAAGTCTCCGGAATTGTATCCAGGTATCGAAGAAAAGGTTGCCATAGCTCTGCGTGAGCGTAACATGGATAAACCGGCTAATGAGAAGATTATCGTTCAGTCGTTCAATTTTGAGTCCATGAAAACATTCCGTCAACTGATGCCGAACATGCCAATCGGTGTTCTTACCAGTAGTGCCTCGGATTTAACTGACGAGAAACTGGATGAATTCGCTACATACGCCAATTACGTTAACCCGTCACAGAAACTTGTCACAAAACAAGTGGTGGAGCGTGTTCATGCCCGTGATATGGACATATCCGCCTGGACGGTACGTAAAAAAGAAGAAGTAAAGCCGCTGCTGGATGCTGGCGTCGATGACATCATTACCGACTACCCAGACTATGTTCCGCACCACACGCAGTATCGAAAATAAAAAGTACCCCGGCTCTTTTACATGAGCCGGGGTATTCCTTATTTCAGGTCACCAAAATATTGCTTGTAGATTTCATCGTATTTGCCGCTATCTTTTACTTTTTTCAATGCTTCATTTACTTGCTTCATCATTTCTTTGTCCTCTTTGTTGGTCATGATACCGTAATTTTCTTTCGGGATATTCGGATCATCAAGCGTTACATAGCCCGGCTTTGGATTTTTTTTCATGTGTTCCATTAGATATGCATTGTCTGCCACTACGACATCCACCCGCTTGTTATACAAGTCCTCGACCATGCTCGGCATTTCCTCATACTGCAGAATATCCTTATTCGTTTTACCCAACAGCTCCTGTACGATAAGTGCGCCTGTAGTGGAAGTCATAACACCAACTTTATGGCCTTTAATATCCTGCAACGTCTTAATCGGTGAGCCTTCGGGCACAAGGATAAGTTGCTTAGCCTGGAAATACGGCTCAGAGAACAAGTATAGCTTCTCCCGATCCGGCTTGATAGTAATGCCGGAGATAGCAAGCTGCGCCTTACCGCTCTTGATTTCTTCGAATACGCCATCCCAGCTTGTGTTCTTAATCTCTATGTTCCAATTCATTTCTTTCGCCATTTCGTTCATTAAATCGACTTCAAAGCCGACTGGCTTTCCGCTTGGGTCCATATATTCAAACGGCGGGAACTCGGCGTGCATTACAACCGTATATGTTTTCTTATCCGATTCTGCGGCGGCCTGTCCTTCTTTTTTCTCAGCCGGAGCGCTTGCCTGATCCGACTTGCTACCACAGGCGACCGCCAGCAAGCCCATGATGATAATGAGAAACATAATGCCCGCATGCTTAATAAATTTCATTAATGTACCCCCTTGAGTCATATGTAGTTTTGATAATTAAGAAAATTATATACAAGATATAGAGAAGTTGGCAATCCATTTCTTGCCGGTAGCCCATGAAATACGTGAGAATGCGCTTCTTGCAGAAGAATTTGATCGTTTTCAGTCATTTACAATGGCTGCCGTACGCTTATTAAAAGATGGTATGATTTCTGACTGGGCTGACTTTCTTGAAAAATTAATCCCAAATCTAACAGGTGGAGAAGTACTGCAACGTCCGGGTACTTTGCTGGAGTCCACGTTGGTTAAGTATGAACCTTGTAATTCGGTGAGTGTATATCGTTATCGTGATGGTCTTATGCAACTTGTAGAATACAGCGGTAGAATTACTCCACCAGAATTCTATCATATGGAGGAAGAGTCCTCCTTTGTAGTCACCGCTTATAAAAATGATGTACAGGATGTTCGTTATAATGAAGATAAGCAAACTTTGTACTACACGCTAAGATCTGGTGAATATGCAGTATGCTTCCATTTCCGTTTGCAAGAAAAGTGGACACAAGCAAATGTTGCATCTTTTAAAAATGAATTCTACCATGCTATAATTACTTCAAATGCTTCTCTGTACTTTGATTTTGTAGCAGAGCTGCTAGGAGGGTTGAAAAATGAGTCAAAAAGTAACATACAGCAATAAAAACACGATCCTTATCGCCTCCGAACCATCAAAAGCAATGCGCAAACATGCGGAAGCGCGTATGACCCAGTTAACGCGTCCGAGTCAAAAAATATTAAAAGCATTAGCTGGAATATCGCTACACTCTCGTTAATCACATATACAGCTTACGTTTAAGTCTAAGAGCAGCTTTCCCGCAGATTGCTGCTCTTTTTCCATATGACGCCAATGAGAATCTTAAGAATGATGGGGAGTATCCTAGCATAAGGCGGTTCGTTTGCTGATGAAAATCCAAAATTTGAAACTTTTTTCTTTCAGTAACCGTCTTAGAGAGTGTATTAAATAAAGAATGCTTAGAGTAATGGAGGAAAAACAGCATGTTGAAAAAAACTTTATCCTGTGCGATTATTAGCCTTGTCTTACTTGGATCTGCTGTACTTCCATCCGCTGTAGAGGCGGCACCGAAACATACTCAATTACAGTCTCAATCTCAATCGATTATGAACCAATATCAAAAACTCATATCAACCACAAAAGAAGCAGCGAACATTATCAAATTCCTCGATCAAAACATCGCTAAGGTAAACAGGCAACAAGCAGACAGCATGATTTTAAAGCTAGAAGCTTTTTATCAGTCCGATCTAGAGAGAACACAGAACCAATTTTTCCAACCTGGTATACAGGAAAAGCTGCAAAAGAGCTATAATTGGAAAACTAAAAAACTCGTCACGAAAGATACTCAGTTGCAAAAGCTAGTTGCTACGAAACTGGCAGGCAAATATAAACTAACTACAGAAGAAGGATCCGTGTTTCCGATCGTCGATTATGGTGCATTGAAGAAATATTCGTCTTATCTGTCCGGCGAAGTGAAAGATTATATTGCGCTGAAAGCGTTGGAATCCGATAAACCGTGGCTTAGTGACGCTGCGATCATTATTTCTCTGGATGAACTTGCAGCAAGAACAATTGCCGGAGAAACGTATCTGACGAAATATCCCCAGTCAAAAGCAAAAAAAGATGCGACGAACATTTATTTGGAGTATCTAGATAGCTACTTGTACGGGATGAACAATACACCTGCCTTTGACTTCGATACGTACCGATTACGCACCAATGTTCTCACTAGCTTTAATAAAACGATAAAAACGTATCCTAATTCTGTAACCGCAAAGGTTGTGCAGGGATATGTGAATGTGTTGAAGAAGCATAACTATCAAGTATTTATAAAAGATGGCCTAGAGCAAAGGGGTATCCCTGAAGTAGAAGCATTCAAAAAGAACGTTCACCAGCAAGCACTGCAAGAACTTGCGAAAAAACAGACAAAACCCAGTACTGTGACAAACCGGTATGCAACGGCTGGTATTGAGAACGCCTCTGAATTCGAGGCATTCTTTAAAAAAGTACAACAGTTGGCGGCAAAAGGTGATAAAGCAGGCGTGGCCGGTTATGTAGCTTATCCTATTCAAGTAAAGATAAATGGAAAAAAGGTGACGATCACCACAAAGGAGCAATTCATTAAACGCTACGATCAAATCTTCAACAACAAAGTAAAAAATGCACTTAAAAATCAGAAGGTAGACCAAACCTTTGTAAACTATCGGGGAGTCATGGTTGGAGACGGGGAACTATGGTTTAACGTCTCACTAAAGAATCAGCATCAATTTTTTATTACATCTATTAATAACTAACTATAAGTGATGCTCGGATAGTACCGCATATAAATTATAGTATTCCCGCTCATTCTTCCACATTGAGAAGGGAATACTCTTTTTTTTTCATTTTTATACAGGTACAATAAAAGGATACCATATAGTTATTGACCATTATGATTCCCCTCCCACATCCAACGATGCAGGAGGGGATATACTTTGCCTGCATGATAAAGCAAGTAAGACTAAGTAATTACACAATAGAAATGGATGATTTTGTTATGAGCGAGGAGCTGCTAATGAGTAAAAGTCTACAGGCATTCACTGAAAAAATTGTAGAGAAGCGTTACGAATTGGCCGAACGAATTACACAAGAACAAAACAAGAGATATCCTGAGCTTGTTTCACTAGCTGACAAATTGAAAGAGTTCCGCATTGATTTGGTTCAACTGTACGGTGAAGCACTCTCAATGGATGAAGAAGAACGCAATGTGCGCCTTATGGAGTGGGGGGAAGAAACCGGAACAGCATGTGCTATGCTCGGTACGACTCTCGACTCGATGCTGCATGAGGTCTCACATTATCGGGTTGCCATCGGTGAAGTTATTCGTGACGAAGCGGAGAAGAGCAATTTGTCCTTACAAGAATTCTACGAAGTGATCTCCCGCTTCGATGCCATTATGAACCTGGTTGTTTATAGCTTTAGCTTGCCTTTCGTCCGCTATCATGATGAGCAGATGAAAAAATCCCAGCTTGCGCTGCTTGAACTATCTGTACCCGTAGTGCCGGTGGCTCAAGGAGTCGCCGTGCTCCCGCTTGTCGGTAATATTGATACGCATCGGGCTAAGCTATTGATGGAAGAGGCTTTGAAACGAAGCGCTGATTTACGCTTGCACCATTTTATTCTTGATCTTTCCGGCGTACCGGTTATTGATACGATTGTGGCCCAGCAAATCTTTCAAATTATTAATGCGTTGCGGCTCTTGGGTGTGGATGCAAAAATCAGCGGAATCCGGCCGGAAATCGCACAGACTGTGGTAAGTCTAGGTATCAATTTCGGCAGAACCGACACGTTCGCCAATCTTCACCAGGCGCTAGCCTCAATTGGATTTACATACAAGCAACAGGATTTAAAATAAAACTTCCACCCGCAGGAGTTCTTCATCTCTTACTGATGATTTGGTACACATATCGGGTTCTTAATGGTAGTTATCCTCCACGTAGCACCCGTTGGACAGGGATAAAAGAAAGGGAGACCGCGCATCCAGTTGAGACGCAGTCTCCCTTTATACATGATAAGACCACCTACGATACCACAATCACATTTACCAACTGGATAAAATATCATGATAAATACAATAAAATAACACATTCAGTTATATAACAGTATTTATTTTTCTCTGTTATGGTATTACAATAAAAAGTGTGAAGATTGTCTATATTCCATCTGTTGCAGGAGTGTCGTATGCAGAAAAAAAGTAAAACAGGAGTGGATTGTATGGGTACACCTATGCGCGCTGATTTTCATCATTTGATGCGCGAAGAGGCTAACCGCCTGCTGTCGCATATCAAAAACGAGACGGACCAAAACCGGAAGTATCAACTGTGCAGCATGCTTCTTGAAATTTATGAAGAGCTGGACATCGATGTACAAGAGAATGCCTCATTTTGGGGAGATATCCAGATTAATTACCGGGATGTCGTCGGTCATTTATCGTAGGCAGCACAGCGAACCTTTTCTATTCGGTCGGGAAAGGTTCTTTTTTTATGTACATATGTTTCAAAAGCTTCAGCACGGCATAATAAAAAGTAATGGATTTACTACATAAAAAAAGCGAGGAACAGATCATGTCAAACATTTTAGAAGGATGGTTTAAACAATTTGAACGGCCCTCAGGCGTACTCGGTAATATCGGCATAAACCCATAACGTGAAGGTTATCATAATAAAGAAATGTATAATACGCAGGAGAAAGGAGCCTGAACGGCTCTTTTTTTATGTGCACATACAACTGTCACGCACACTTCGAAATTTGTACACAAATTACACACAATTTATCCTTATAATAGATTAAGTACATAAAAAACTTGTTAATATCGTTAATGAGTTTACCATATTACTATATACATCTGATTACATAAGGAGAGAGTTATGGTTGTAGCAAGAAGAAGTATGCAGTATGCAGTATTGATTTGTTTATTCCTGCTGAGTATCGCAGGAGTATTCATAGGACCTGCATCCGTAGCAGCGAACTCCCAGCAGGAGAAAACCGTTCTAAATAAAAAGGAATATAAGCTGGTGGAATCATCTCCGAAAGACGGAGCCTTGTTGAATGCATCACCAAAAGAAGTACGGCTTACATTCAAGGAGCCTTTAAACATTGAATACACCACCATTTTCGATAATCGAAACCGTGAATACAGCACAGGGCGTTTTACAGTCAATCCGAATGATCCACGCCAAATTATTCTGAAGCCTGCCAAGGAATTGGCACCTGGTACATACGGCGTGGAATGGTACGGCAAAGCGTCGGTGCCTAATGGAAAAGCAAAAGAAGTAAAGGGGCAAATCTACTTTGCTGTACAGAGCTTTTCTCCCCCTCCCAAAAGCGGAGGCGCGGGATTTCTTGAGCAGTTAAGCGGTGAAACACTGCCAGGCTGGATCGCTTTCTTCGGTATGTTTGTTTCGTTCGGCGGAACGCTTTTCGTTCAATACATCGCACGGAACAGAGATGTGCATAGGCGCTGGCAATACTGGCAAATCCCGATTTATTTCCTTACAGCAACAGCCGTAATGATCCTGTTTTTTGTTCGTAAGTCTTCACTACCTGAAATTTCGATAAACGAGCTGGCGGCACTGCACATCGGCTGGGTACCACTTGTGCAATTCCTTGTCTTCACACTGATCTTCGGAATTACTTATACTCGTTGGACGTTACCATTTCTCGGAGCCATGCTGGCGCTGAACACACTGGTCGGTCACTCAAATTCGTCCGAGTACGGCGGCTGGTTGGCTATGGTGATGAATACGCTGCATCTGTTCGCTTTAGCCGTCTGGTTCGGCGGTCTATTCGCTTTGCTGGTTTTGGCGCCGAAAGAAGGCAAGTGGGCATGGTTTAAGGAAAAAGGGGCCGTATTCTCGCGTTGGGCACTCATCAGCATGGCCGTTATCGTGCTGACAGGCATTGCCATGACTGTCGAGTATATTCCGTCCTGGAACGACTTCATCGACAGCGCATGGGGAATCTCAGTGCTCATAAAATCGGGACTAGTTATCGTTATTATATTGCTCGGCTATATGCAAATGCGTTATGTGAAGAAAGGCGTGGAAAAAGGGGCCATCTGGTTTGCTAGGAGGAGCAAGTGGGAGCTTTGGCTCGGTACGATAACTCTACTCGTTGCCGCAGCGCTGATTAATTTCATACCGCTTGCATCAGGTATTACTAATTCGCCTGCCCAGTTGACCAAAGAGGGAGTAACGGCGCATGTGGCCGTATCTCCATTCGTTTCCGGATTTAATGACGTAAATATCCGCTTCGAGAACGCACCTCCGCTTACAGACGTATATGTACAGTTTGCGGGCACATCGGAATACAAGCCAGTAAACCGTGCCTTCGATCTTGGAGAAGGTCGATATCTTGTCTCAGGTGACCAATTACGTGCGCCAAGCACGACGTATATTCATGTAGAGGCGATTACGCAGGATGGACGTACTATCGTATTTACGTTCCCGCCGCGTGGCGAGGCTATAAGTGATATACAATAAGTAAACTACAGTATAACTAAAAAAGGAGAGGGCTGACTCAAAAGGTTATGAGTCAGCCCTCTCCGTACTATATTTAGTATTTTAAACACAAGAAGATGCGCAAGTATTGTGTTACTGCTTGTTATAATTATGCTTTTGGGTCAGCCTCCTTGTCTTATTCAAAAGCGGAAGCAAGAATCGGAACGACACGTTCTGGAGGCAAATCACTTGCCGCAGGTTGGCTATTCTCCGACAGAAAGGAGAGAACGATCGGAAAATTCCGTCCGTTTATGCTCGAAAATGGTGACAGCTTGTGCGCTAGCGTCCACGTGCCGTTTGCCGTTTCAAGCTCTTGCAGTGTTCGCACGGCCGTTTCGAGTGGTTCATATCCATACATGTATCCGTTGGTGCTGCCGCTAAATGTAAATCCAGGTGCACGCCAGGAATGAGGTGTATCTGCCCACATATAGCCGGGGTACCATACATCATAGTACCACCCTTGCTCCGCTTCAGCTGACACGAGTTGGACTTTCTCCTTATCCAGCCGATTACGCACTTGCGGATGCAGCCACATATCATCTTTGATTTCTTCGTTAAATGCCGGGACTTTCAATGTTTTTGCAAGCGAAGTCCCAACGAACACAAAAGGAATGTGATAATGGGCAAACCGATTATGTAGCTCCCGGCGAATGATGCTGCCTGACTCAACCCGTTCCGACGAACGTTTCAATGCTTCCATTCCTTGCGCCACGCGAGCATCGTCAACTCTACCTTCAAGCAATGATAACGCCCGCTTAAAGCACATTTCATATACATGCTGTGTATCCATTTTTTCCGCCTTTAAATCGTCCATCAGCACGGTTAAGCCTTGATATAGTATTTGGGCCGCACGGTCTCCCCAACCGGAGAAGTCACCCATCTCTGCGGCCTGTATTATTGTATCTCGGTGCATCATCGCCTTTTCACTATGTATAAGAGTAAACACTGCCAATATTCCGTCAACATCCACATGGTTATTGATCGCAAGATCCCATCCGTCTGTATCGTTTTGGCTAATGAATTTCATGCAGATCTCGGTTGAAGTATCGGCTTTATACACATCAGGTGTAGTGTTGGGAATCCAATGGCTAAGCTCCATGTCTATGTCCGGGCGAAATGTGGCATCCGGCGCTCCGTCCGTAAAAATTGTCCGACAGCTTACCGGACGTTCCGTTTTGCTGCCAAGAATATAAAAGTAGGGAATCATATAGTTGTGTCCTCCTTCCTTTTTCCCTACAATACTCCCGATTTTTTGCTTCGTCAATGATGGAAACGTGCAATGAAGCATGCTTGCGTCACACTTTTTTAGGAATAAAGGCGTGTACATGGAATAAAGGAAAAAGGAAAATAATGAAATAGTTGGATTTGATATATGTGATTATGTTACTCTTAAAGATAGTATTGCAGTATTTTTAAGAATAAAAAGATGTGAAGCAGCGGGGCTGTCCGTTGCTGTTCTTGTAAGAAAAGCGGGGGTTATATGGAGCAACAGCTAGGCGAATGGCTTGGTCATTACGGATATATCGGTATTATACTGGCTTTGGTAGGAGGTATTGTCGGCCTGCCAATCCCGGATGAAATCTTAATGACGTTTGTCGGTTACAATATATTTCGTGGAAGAATGGAATATGCGCTGGCTCTTGGATGTGCCTCCTTTGGTTCCATGGCAGGTGTAACCGTTAACTATCTGCTGGGCCGCAAGCTTGGTTTACCATTTTTGCGAAAGTTCGGCCCGAAATTCGGAATTAACGGCAAAAAAATAGCTTATACCCGAAGGCTATTCCGTAAATTTGATGCATTTTTATTATTTATCGGCTACTTCATTCCAGGTGCCCGGCATCTAACCCCATATCTTGCAGGTATCTCGAAGCTTCGTTTTTATAAATTTGCACTATACGCCTATCCAGGCGGCTTATTCTGGTCGTTCACCTTTATTACGTTGGGGTGGAAGCTAGGGGAAAGGTGGTCTGTATTCGAGCACCGGATGGTGGAATATAAACCGTATGTGCTCCTGTTTATCGCCTGTGTGATTCTGCTCATATTCTTGTATGTAAAGTTTATGCGCAAACCCAGTTCGTAATTTCATCATCTTTCGCCATACCACGAAAAAACCGGAACGCCATATTACAGAACGTCCCGGTTTTTTCATTATTTTTCAGGGAGCGCCAGCCGGATACAGATGAGCGCGAATATGCTGGCCTTAGCCATATTTATGTATTTGTTCACCATAGCGTTACGTAGCAGTTTTTTTCAATATTTGTTACATCTGATATAACAGCTATATAGAAGAGAGGGGATGACGTTTGCGTGAAACAAACATGGGCGATTGCTCTCGCGCAAATTCCGTGTCGAGAAGGAGATAAAGAAGCAAACCTTCAGGAAATCGAGCAAGCGATCGAGGAGGCACATACGCAAGGAGCAGATATTCTTGTGCTACCAGAAATTATCCTGACTGGTTTCGTTCATAGGGAGGCTTTACGAATGCTGGCCGAAACGCGTGATGGTGAAAGTATGACACGGATACGTCGCAAACTGGCTGATTTTCCCTTATACCTTGTCTATTCGTTTCCCGAACTCGGATCAGACGGAGAAGTATACAATACAACGTGCTTTTTACAGAAAGACGGAACACCTTTAGCTTACTATCGAAAAACGCATCTGTTTGCAGGAGAGAAAAAAATTACGAAACCGGGAGAAGAGCTTATATGCCTGGAGGTGGAGGGAGTAAAATTCGGAATCCTTGTATGCTTCGATCTCGAATTTCCCGAAGCGGCACGCGCACTAGCCATGCAAGGGATGCACGTTCTTCTTGTGCCGAGCGCCAATATGTCGCCGTACGAATATCCACACCGGATTTTTACGGTAGCACGCGCATTGGAAAACCATATATTTGTTGCCTACTGCAACCGTATCGGAGCACACAAATCATTCGTGTATCGGGGCCAGAGTATACTCGTCGATCCATCAGGCAAAATCCTTCTTGAATGCGCCGACAATAAAAGAGACATCCAAACTGTCCAAATTCAACTTGAAAATATCAGAGACAGCCGGGAGATGTACAACTATCTGGAAGAGCGCCGTCCCGAGCTGTACCGCTGAGGACGGCTATTTTATAATTCAATAGATTTTACAAAAGGAATATCTTGAATGAGGGAGAAGAGTTGTGCGGTTTGATATGATTTCGGTATTTTCATTACAATTTCTAAATCAATCGTTGAATGATACTCTTTATTCTTCTCGGCCCGAAAGCTAAGAATTTCAATATTCTTCTCCTCCAAAATTCTCTGAATATGCTCCATAGCTCCCGGCTTATCTATGATTTGCAGAATAAGCTGTTCCGTTTTTGGTGTCGATAGCCAGTTAAACCGCACATGCAGAATGGTTTGTGCAACAACGATGATGAAAGCCACAGCTAAACCGACAGAGTAAAGACCCGCGCCAATCGCCATCCCCATTCCTGCCGTAGCCCATATGCCTGCGGCAGTTGTCAATCCTTTAACGGTTTGTCGTTGCATAAAAATCATGCCCGCACCCAAAAAGCCGACACCGCTTACAACCTGTGCAGCAATGCGTGAAGGATCCAGCGATACATTATGCCATCCGCTTTGATCCTGAAAGCCGTATTTAGACACAATCATCATAAGAGACGCACCTAAGGCCACGATAAAATGAGTACGAATTCCGGCTTCCTTCATTCGATTTTTCCGCTCATATCCGATAAGCGCCCCGCAAATACCGGCAACGATAAGCCGCAGGAAATAATCGACCTGCATGAGATAATGAGTAGCCATAATTTCACCTCTTCTTTTTTTCTAAAGCCCCACCTACACCTAAACATCCCTGCTATGTGGTACTTTTTTCGTCCTGCCTAGTATGCTGTACCTGTTATGGCTTACATCATGTACATCGTTTACTTCCTTTTGTGTCAGCAGTGTTAATTATAGGATCTATGCTAGCATAATTCCTCATTGCAATGGTAACTAAACAATATTGCATATCCGGCTATTATAAAAAATTAGACGTACCGAATCGGACGAGCCTTTCTACAAAAATAAAAGGATGGAGAAATGTTCGATCTCTCCATCTCCTAAAATTCAAATGATAACAGACGGGCGTTTATCTTTCCATGGACAAGCTTGTTCAAGCTGTCCTGCTAAGCTAAGAAGCGTTGCCTCGTCAGCAAAGCGTCCAGCAAACTGCATACCGATAGGCAATCCTTGGCTGCTCCATCCTAAGGGCAGAGAAATAGCAGGCTGTCCAGTTGTGTTGAATAGGTTCGTAAACGGCGCAAATGTGAATACTTGTTTAGTCCACTGTTCTGCATCTATTCCTAATGCATTTGAATGAAGTTCACCGATATGCAGGGGAGGGCATGCTGTCGTAGGTGACAATAGTACGTCATATTGCATAAAAAATTTTCCGACCGATCTAGAAATCATATTTTGAATCTCTATAGCCTCCAAAAGTTCAGAGGCTTTCATCCTCTGACCAAACTGGTAGCAGGCCCAACCTGCTGTCTCAAGATTTTCCTCAGAAGGGGTTCGTTCTAGCGCACTAGCTACCCCGTTCATCATCTGATGCAGATTAGCTGCCCAGATGCGAAGCGTGGCAAGAAAATGCAATTCTTCATCTATCGTAGGAGCAGCTTCAACCATTTCGTGTCCGAGTTCCTGACAAAGCTGTATTGTTTCATGGAGAGCCTTCACGCACTCCTGATCTACCGAAGCACCATTAAAAGGCTTGTCCATCCAGGCGATACGGAGCCGCCTGGGGGGCGACAGCACTTCCTGAAGATAAGAGCGCTTCGGTCTTTCCGCCCAAGCATAGGAACCTGTATCCGGTCCTGCGACAGTATCCAACAATGCAGCCGTATCACGAACGCTTCTTGTTACCGCGAATTCAACGGCAAAGCCGTTCAGGAGTTCACCGGAATCAGGTCCGTTCGGAATACGTCCACGTGTTGGCTTTAAGCCAACCAGCCCATTGCAAGCTGCCGGTATACGAATAGAGCCGCCACCATCGTTGGCATGAGCTAAAGGCACGATTCCTGCCGCAACCGCGGCGCTAGAGCCTCCGCTTGACCCACCTGCACTTTTTTCGATGTTCCACGGATTGCAGGTAGGGCCATGCAAAACGCTTTCCGTCGTTGAACTATACCCGAATTCAGGAGTCGTTGTTGTGCCAATGGTTACAAGGCCAGCACGACGAAACCTTGTCATCAATTCAGTATCATGCGCAAAGGTTAGCCCTTCAGCAAGACGGCTTCCTATATTAATGGGAACGCCAGCAGCATGCAGCCCCATTTCTTTTATAAGAAAAGGAACGCCCATAAACGGACCTGCAGACAAGCCTTTGTTTATTTCTTCTTCCGATTGTTCACTTAGTACGCTAACAATCGCATTAAGTTTGGGGTTCAGCATTTCAATTCCTTTTAGTGCCGTATCTTTGAGTTCCTTTGGTGTCACCTCTTTTTTTCTGACCAGTTCAGCAAGTCCCAATCCATCAAATGAAGAATATTCAGATATATTCACAGCTCCATGCCCCCTTCTTGTTAGAAAAAATTGCTTTCAATTTTTATTATTACAGGGAGTGCCTACCTATTCAATTACTAAAAAGGAGCATTTTTAGTATAGTCTATTACCCTTTTGGGTGATGTTTACGATCATTTTGTATAAAAGGTATACTATGATAACAGAGGTTAGAAATGGTAAAGTACAAGTGTAACTACAATGATGTATATTACAAAAAAAGGAGAAGCGAAGCTATGCCTACATTTGAGCAAAAATTGGATAAGTATGCGGAACTCGCGGTAAAAGTAGGAGTCAATATCCAGCCGGGACAGACACTGGTGCTGCAAACTCCGATTACGGCCGCTGATTTTGCCCGCAAAATCGTGAAGAATGCGTACGAAGCCGGAGCTAAAAATGTACATATCGAATGGAATGACGAGGTTAGCACACGAATCAAATACGATTTAGCTCCTGAAGAGGCTTTTACTGAATTTCCGTTGTGGAGGGCCAAGGGCTTTGAAGAGATGGCAGAAGAAGGGGCATGCTTCCTGTCCATTATCTCAACCAATCCTGAATTGCTGAAAGGTGTAGACCCGAACCGAGTTTCAGCAGCCGCCAAAGCTTCTGGAAAAGCAATGGAGACGTTCCGTCGGTACATCTCTTCGGATAAAGTAAGCTGGTCTATCGTGGCGGTACCTTCCAAGGAATGGGCCGCAAAAGTCTTCTCCGAAAAAGAGGAAAAAGAACAGGTGCCTGCACTATGGGAAGCCATATTCAATGCTGTTCGTGTCAATGTCGAAGATCCGGTTCAAGCCTGGAAGGAGCACAACGCTTCTTTGGATCAAAAAGTCGAATACCTGAATCAGAAAAAGTATAAATACCTACACTATCAGGCACCTGGCACGGATTTGACCATCGAACTCCCGTCCAATCATCTCTGGGTAGGCGGAGGTTCCACCAGTGAGAAAAACGTACCGTTCGTGGCTAACATTCCGACGGAAGAAGTCTTTACTGTTCCGCTTAAGGAAGGGGTCAACGGCGTTGTGACAAGCACAAAACCGCTTAACTATGGCGGAAACCTGATTGAGAACTTCTCGCTTACCTTTGAAAAAGGACGAGTCATCGATTTCAAAGCTGAAACGGGCTACGACACGCTAAAGCAGCTTATTGAAACGGATGAAGGCTCCCACTATCTCGGAGAAGTGGCACTTGTTCCACACAACTCGCCGATCTCGAATGCCAACATTATTTTCTACAATACACTGTTCGACGAGAATGCTTCCAACCATGTTGCGATCGGCAGCTCTTATGCCTTCTGCATTGAGGGCGGAAAGAAAATGTCAAAAGAGGAACTCGAACAAAACGGCTTGAATACAAGCATTACCCATGTTGATTTCATGATCGGATCTGCGGACATGAACATCGATGGAGAAACAGAAGACGGTACGAGAGAACCTATCTTCCGCAACGGGAACTGGGTATAAAAAGAGATGGGGGCGTCCAATGATGCACATCCGCGAAGCACAGGAAGCCGACATTCCGGCGATGCTAGCGATTTATAATCACGCGATCCGAACGTCAACCGCTACCTTTGATTTACAGGAGCAGACGCTTGTGCAACGTCAGGAATGGTTTGCACATTACGGCGGTCCACACCCACTTATCGTAGCTGACATCGATGGACATATTGCGGGGTATAGCTGTCTATCTCCGTTTCGCTCCAAACCAGCGTATTCGCGTACAGCGGAGCTGTCTGTTTATATTGATGATCGATTTCAGGGGCGTGGCATCGGAAAAGCACTGGTGAAAGAAATATTGAACCGTGCGCAAAAGCTCAACTATCATGTTGTTATTGCAGGAATTACAGAAGGGAATGATATTAGTATAAAGCTGCATGAAGCATTCGGATTTACGCTGGCAGGCCGGTTTAAGGAAGTCGGCTATAAATTCGACGCATGGCAGGATGTATTGTTTTACCAGTTGTTCCTGCGTAATGAATAAAAAATACGAATAAGAACCTGGTCCAGATACGACCAGGTTCTGTTTATTTTGTGACGGCTGGCAAAGTCTTCATATCATACGTCCGATCCAAAAACCGAGAGCTACGGCCGCAATCCCGGCCAATACACTGATTCCTGTATAGAGCATGGCTTCTTTTCGTTTACCGAGCTTTTGCAGTTGTACATTCTCATATGCAAACGTAGAAAATGTCGTAAACGAGCCTAAGAACCCCGCACCCAGCATCGCTTTGACCTGCCAACCAACATCCAAACCATACAGCAGTCCCAAACAAAATGAGCCTAACACGTTTGCCGTTAACGTCCCATACGGAAACGACGAGTTTGTCTGCTTATCTATGACGCCAACCATCGTAAAACGGCTAATCGCCCCAAAAAAACCGCCAAGTGCGACCCACAATACTTCCATCATTGTTTCCTCCCTACACGGGTAAACTGCCCCCGTTCATAACTTCCAAGCACAATACCAGCATAGGCAAGGATATATCCGCCAATCAGACTCAAAGCAATATAGATAGCCGCTAACCCATACCGTCCGGACTGTAACAGCTCTAATGTCTCGTATCCAAAGGTAGAGAATGTCGTAAATGAACCGACAAATCCTGTTCCGAAAGAAGTACGAAAATGGGGATGGACTGTAAAACGCGTCGTAGTAATCGTATAGAAGAAGGCCAGGATAAAACAGCCTGCAAGATTAATCAACAAGGTAGGGAGCGGGAACCCGGTTTCCGTCTGTATGCCTGACCATGTACCGATCCCGTAGCGCAGAACGGCACCGAGTATTCCACCCAAACCAATAAACAAATACACCATAAATATACACCTCATTAATATGATAAGTATTACCAAAAAATCCACCAGAAACAAATAAACCCCTACCAGTACGCATGATTTGCGTCCGGTAGGAGTCATTAGCTGTCAGTCAGCGGTTACGGCGAACTCCATCGCCTATACAACTGTATTTATTATACGACAAACGGCTGCTATGGCAACAAGTAGTAGAATACCCCAAAGAAGTGGGTAACCGTACCGGCCAGCACAAATACGTGCCAGACCGCGTGGTGGAATGGAAACATACGCCACACATAAAAAACGGCACCAACCGTATACAACACCCCTCCGGTAACTAACAACACGAGACCGCCGGTAGGAAGGGATGTTACGAGCGGCTTCCAGGCAAATATGATTAACCAGCCCATGAGGATATAAAGCACGGTCGATAAATACAGAAATTTCTTAGTAAAAAACAGTTTAAATACGACACCTATCAGTGCCATCCCCCATACAATACCGAACAATGTCCAGCCAAGCGCTCCTTTTACGACCAGGAACAAAAACGGTGTATATGTACCCGCGATAAACAAGTAGATGGAAGCATGGTCACAAATCTCGAAAATATCTTTAACCCGCCCTTCCGGAAAGCTATGCACAAGGGTAGAGGAGACGTACAAGAGCAGCATCGTTACACCGTATATGGTAAAACTGGTCACATGCCAGGCTGTGCCTGATTCACTTGCGGCAATAATCAGCGCAACGAGAGCAATCACACTCAACACGGCACCGATGCCATGAATAATCGCGTTTGCGACTTCTTCCTTTTTGGTAAAAACATGGGTACTTGCCATTTTCCGCATCCTTTCCGCTTTATTTCTTTTCAGTATAACCCTCTTATTACAGAATAGCCAGACGGTTTCTCCATGAGTGCATCGCGGAATGGAATGGACGTATTCAAGTGTATTTACAAAAGAGGGGTAATAACAAGCAACAAACAAGAAAAAGAGAGTAATAAAAAAGATAGATGTTGTTTTCCACCCACCCCAGAAATCCTCCAACAACAATCAGCAGTACTACAATACGGATTATCTCTAAGAAGAACCTCATGCTTCTTCACCTCATTAGTCGATTAAAAGGGGTCTCCTTGTATTTTACCATATACATCCTATAACTTCGTTAGCTAATAGGGCACCATACAAAGAAAGAAAAAAATAAGTGCTTATTGAAAACACACTAAAAGAGACACAAAGGCCCGGAATTCAGCAAAAATTAGCTGTATTCCGGGTCTTTATTATGAAAAATGGATGTACTTGTTTCATTTCCTATTTGGCTTCTCAGTGGTAAAATAATGACATTCTCTCGCAATTCACAGATAAATCCAAATATAAAAGGGTGGAATAGAAAGTAGGGTAGAAATGATTATATTACTAGAAACCGTTTTTCCTGTATTTTTAATTTTTTTATCAGGATACATTATGCAGAAGAAGTTCAACCTTGATATCAAAAGCATTTCAACGATGTCTATATACATATTATCCCCTGCTTTAATCTTTGACACATTTTATACAACCAAGTTAAATCATGAATTTATATACATTATCGTTATCCAAGTACTTCTATTGTTAGCGTTGATTGTAACAACAAAAATCGCCTGCCGTTTATTCCGATATGACATTCGAACAGAAAGTGCATTAATGCTTACGACAGCATTTATGAATTCTGGCAATTATGGCACTCCAATTATCTTATTCGCTTTTGGTGACAAGGGATTTGATAAAGCCGTTTTAATTATGGTTCTGCAATCGATTTTGATGGGGATATTCGCTGTTTATTTTGCTTCCCGAGGAAAAGCAAGTGTGAAAACCGCGGTGTTAAACATTTTTCGGCTACCGAATATTTATGCGGTCATCATCGGCCTGCTTCTGCAATACTGTCATATCCCATTATCCACGAATTTCATGCAGGCTGTAGAATTATTGGGGGGCGCATCTATCCCGGTTGTTATGCTTGTGCTGGGGATGCAGCTAGCCATGGTAACGATAAAAGATTTAGATGGTAAGCTGGTAGCGTTTGGAACGGTTATCCGTCTGATTATTTCTCCGGTTTTGGCATGGGGCATTTGCAGCCTATTTCCAATTTCACCTTTATCAAAGCAAGTGATGTTCGTCATTGCGGGAATGCCGCCAGCTGCAATGGCTCTATTATACGCTATACGATTCGAGGCCAAAGCAAAACTCGTATCCAGTATTACATTAATTTCCACCGTTCTTAGTTTTCTTTCAATCATGGTGCTATTAAGCATAGTGAAGTGGGTAACATAGTTGACTTATAAAAGCACCCGCGCCTTATTTGTATAGGCTGGGTGCTTTTACATTTGAAAACATCATCCGTAACAAAACCTTCAAATAATTAGTCTTTCAGACGAATCTGCTTACGCTAAATGCAGCAATCTACCTTACTGTATGAAAAATGCCGTTTCGAATCGTTTCGAAACGGCATTTTCTTGCACTATACGGATACAGCGTCATGTTTCTGAATCGAGTCCTTACGGGCAGCCCTTCGCCAGCACCAGGCCATGCCCAAAAATACGACAGCACTTATTATATACAAAACATGAAGTGTATCGCCCCATTCGATAAATAAGTAGCCGGCAATGGGTCCCATAGCTGCACCAAAATCTTGTGCCAGCGAATAAAGAGCCAGAGTAGAAGCGGTTGGAAGGTACCGAGCCTCATCTGTCGCCAGTGCATCTGTAATCGTTGTAAGCGATGTGGCGCCCATTTGAACGAATAACGCTATACCGATCCAGAGAGCGAACGGAAGCGCAAGCGGCAACAGCACCAAACCGATAGCTGATACAAGCAAAGATACGCCATACAATGGTATCCGTCCGCGTGTCCCGTCGGATAAGCGACCAAACTGCACGCCCAGAAACGGCTCCCAGGTCCAGCGGACGGCTTGCAGAACACCGGACCAGGCCGATGCGGCCAGTACAATCCCCAATAACGATATCTCCTGTCCGTGCTTCTGGATAATATAACTAAGCGTAGACGTTAACACACCTTGAAATACCAACGAGACGAAAAAACCGCTGAACAAAACGAGAAGCATGCGATTGTTTCTCCATACACTTCCGCCCGACTTCGCCGCTTTTTCAGTACGATGAGCCCCGCTTGTAAAATCGATAAAATAGTGTAGTAATAGCGGAATACCAAACAGCGACATACAGCCGAACAGAACGGAAACCCCTTTGAGATGCAGCAGTGCGACCAGTACACCACCCATCAGCATACCTACCAGACTTCCCAGACGGTACAATCCGTTGTAAAGTCCCATCATTTCCCCGCGATTGCCTTTATCGGCACACTGCGCCACCGCATACAATCCGCCGATTCGCAGTAAGGACCAAGCTGCCCCCCATAGCGCCCGCAGTACAACCCAGGCAATAAGCCCCTGAGCGAATCCATATCCGATGGTCGTCAAACTGCCCAGTCCTACAGCTAGAAACAATCCTGTTCGCAAGGAAATCCTTTGGTAAAACCAGCCAACTAAAGGATTAAGCGGCAGACGAACAAAACGGTTTACTGAGAGGATAATACCGACTTCCCATAAAGACAACAAACCAGCTTCCCGCCAATAAATCGGTAGTACGATGTATAGCATCGAATCTCCAAGCAAACACAACGCCGTTGCAATTGAAATGACGACTACCGGTTTCTTATTTTTCTCCATAACCCTTCAACCACTCTCTGTTTTGAATTATTTGTAATTTTATACATACTACCTAACATATGTAAAGCAATGGGTACATTTTTATTTACTTTGTGCCGAAAGAAGAGCTAAAATTGACAGATATATCATGAATCTCTATAATCTTTTTTATTCTCATATAATCGGAAAAACCTAAAAGAAGAAACAATTTCAGGAGCCAGACCGCAAGCTAGAGGGGGAAAAAGATATGAACAAGACCGCAACTAGGGTAACCGTGGAAGATATCATGGTAGCCCACCATACATTAAAAGACGTTGTATATAAAACGCCACTTGAGAAAAATCGAATTCTCTCTGAACGATTAGGTTGTAATGTCTATATTAAACGAGAGGACTTGCAGGTGGTACGTTCGTTTAAGCTACGTGGGGCGTATCACCTCATACGTAGCCTGTCTGAGGAAGAGGTAGAGCAGGGGGTTGTATGTGCCAGTGCGGGTAACCATGCGCAAGGCGTCGCCTACTCCTGCCATGCGCTTGGCATTCGGGGCGTTATTTTCATGCCGGCGACCACACCTCGCCAGAAAGTATCCCAGGTTAAGCTGTTCGGGGGCGATGCAGTGGAAGTGGTACTTGTGGGCGACACCTTTGATGACTCCTTTGCGGAAGCAACCAAATATACGGAAGAGCATGGCATGACGTTTGTCCATCCGTTTGATGATCCGAAAATCATTGCCGGTCAGGGTACAGTCGGTATGGAGATTATGGATGATATGACTGAGGATATTGATTACGTATTTGTCGGCATCGGCGGAGGCGGACTTGCCTCCGGAGTGGGGACGTATATGAAAAGCATCTCACCTTCTACGAAGGTCATCGGTGTCGAACCGGAAGGCGCGCCATGCATGAAGCAGGCACTTGCACAAAACAAACCGGTAACACTGACCAATATTGATAAATTCGTGGATGGGGCTGCCGTCAAGCAAGCAGGTGCATTGACGATGGATATTTGCGGACAGGTGCTCGATGACATCATACTTGTACCGGAAGGAAAGGTATGTACTACCATTTTAAACTTATACAATCAGAATGCGATCGTAGCCGAGCCTGCCGGGGCATTGTCCATCGCCGCCCTTGATTTGTATAAAGAACAAATTCGAGGTAAAAATGTTGTCTGTGTGATTAGTGGCGGCAACAACGACATCGACCGCATGCAGGAGATTAAGGAGCGTTCGCTGATTTACGAAGGATTGAAGTATTATTTCATCATCAACTTTCCGCAGCGTGCCGGTGCGTTGCGCGAGTTCCTCGATAATGTACTTGGTCCAAATGACGACATTACCCGTTTCGAGTACACGAAGAAAAACAATAAGGACAACGGTCCAGCGCTCGTTGGCATCGAATTGAAGAAGCCGGAAGATTATTTGCCGCTCATCGAGCGTCTGCGCCAGAGTAACATCGATTACATGGAAATTAACAACAATCCTTCGCTGTTTAACCTATTAATTTAATCAAACTATTCAACACAACGAATCAACCGCCAGCCATATAAAAAAGCTGGCGGATTTTTTTTGAGAAGTGTTCTCTAATAGTAGGCTGAGTAGTTACTACATTAATGTCTCGGTATTCGATTGTTGTATGAATACCAAAAATGAAATTTACATACAAGCCACATGAAAAAAATATAGCCAAAAAAGGAATATAGATGCCTCCATTCACTACTATGATTAAACCATCCTACCTTTTCTGATAACTGTTCTACAAGGGGCATGAAAAAGCCAAGGAGAAGGACAACGATAAAACGCTGTATTGTATTTAATTTCTCTACATAGTAAAGAAAGAAAGCGGTTGTAATAGGTAATAGAAATACTGTAAAAGCGATGTTAATACTGAAGAGGGCTGGAAAGGGTCTGATAGGAAAGGAATACATCTGTTGTTCTACCATAATAAGATCGGCATACGTTCCCAACCAAGAAGAAAATATCATCGCAGGTACATACTTTTGTATAGAATTCTGCCTATTACGTTGAGGAGGGAAAGAGCTTTTCTTGTGCCATAATTGCAAACTCGATTTTCTCCAATGTTTTACAATAGTCATGGAGGATCTCACCATCCACTTCTTCTTTTAGATTAATTAAATAATACATGATTTTCCAGTCCTCGAACCAGTCGCCTACTTCTGCTTCCTCATGCTGGACATTGCTCCAGGAATGAAGTAGAGAGGGGCTATACAATCGCTTCGCACCTGGTTTCAACTGACAATTCTTGATCTGTTGCTCATAAGAGGTACCGGGAACCGACTCTTTTACATCGTTAAACAAATGTGGCCAGTAATCTTTACGTGATCCTGTATGAACATGTTTGGCTGCCCACTGAGAAATACGTTTTAAAACGTCAGAATGACCAAATAATAGAGTATACAACCGTTTTCCTAATAAAATTCGTTCATGAAGAGAAACAAAATGATAAAGGGTTTGCCCGATAAGTTCAGGCGGTTTTTCAAAGCCCCTTTTATCTTCTTGGTAACAAGGGAAAAGAATTTGATTCAGGCTTAATATATCCTGTAACTTAAATTCGATCGTTTTTAATACCGTTTTTTGATAGAAAGCATTCTGAATTACTCTTTTTTCTAAGTAGCTCTGTTCATTAATAACGAGCCCAATGGCTAATAAATAACAGTCTCCATAATCCCAAAAATAATTCCACAGCGTCTGCATAAAGACAGAGACATAAAAATAAGGCAATAAGTAAAATAATTTGGTCTGTCTTTTTAAACTTTCCTCATATAATAAAAACTGAGGATAGACATCTTGAAAAATTAACCAATTCCCTCGTTCTAAAAATCGGAAGTAATCCTGCTGTTCCTTTTCGGAAAGTAATCTAGAAAGTAACTCCCCCTTTAAATCCGTCATGTTCCATCCGCCATTTCTTGATACCATATGTCCAAGAAACGCCCAATGAATTTCAGGGTGACGACAGTAAAAATCATAATATGCCATCGTTCGCATTACGTTGTTTCTATTCTTTTGACGGGTACATTCTTTAATTTGATAAATTAATTGTTGATCTTTTAAAGGCAACTCCGTTATAGAGACAAAAGAATCCTTCAAATCTTTGCTTTTCTTTTTTAATTCTTTCTTAATGGATAGAAGAGGCTGAATTTGGCTTTGTTTAAAATTCTCCCATCTCTTTCTTAAGATTGCTAATCCCGTCCCCATATTGTTTCCTCCCGTATTATGTATATTGATCCTCGTTGAAAAAGGAGTGAGTGGTTTGAATGAAGTTGAAACAGAAATCAATCGCCTCATCACCGTATTAAAAAATCAGCAAACAAGTGACGGTTCCTGGCGCTATTGCTTAGAAAGTGGCCCTATGACAGATGCGTATATGATCATCCTATTGCGAACATTGAATATTCATGATGAAGATTTCATAAGAAGGTTAACGGAAAGGGTAATCTATAGACAGGAGAAAAATGGAGCCTGGAAGTTATTTCATGATGAAGAAGGCGGAAATCTGTCAGCTACAGTTGAGGCTTATTATGCTCTGCTTTTTTCTTGCAATAGCCAGAAAAAAGCAGAGCATATGCAAGCAGCCCGACAGTTCATCTTGTCAAGAGGAGGAATTACAGAAGTAAGTATGCTTACAAAAGTAATGCTCGCTTTAACGGGGCAATATCCATGGCCACAGCATACTTTGATTCCACTTGAAATCCTGCTGCTTCCTCTGACGTTCCCCCTTAATTTCTTTGATTTTGTCGGTTATGCTAGAGTTCATGTTGCTCCGATTTTAATTGTGACTGACCAAAAGTTTTTTATCAAAACACAAAAAACTCCCGATCTATCAGACCTATATGTAAACAACTCAACAACAAGCATGAATCTGCAACCATATATAAATCAACAATCTATACAGTATCGCTCAATTTTAAAATTTATAAAATCTTGGACTGAGAATCTTCATTACCTCCCTAAACACATCCATAATGTAGCTATACGTCGTACTGAACAGTTTATGCTGGATAGAATTGAACCGGATGGAACCTTATACAGTTATTTCAGTTCAACCTTTCTTATGATCTTCGCCTTCCTAGCGCTTGGGTATTCAGATAAACATCCCATTATCTTGCATGCTATTAAAGGCTTAAAAACATTAACTTGTAAATCAAATGAACCTATTCATATACAAAATGCTACGTCAACGGTTTGGAACACAGCATTACTCAGTTATGCTCTACAAGACGCTGGGGTACCTTACTCGAGTATGACTATACAAAAAGCAGGTCAGTACCTTCTTTCGCGACAACATAAAAAATATGGAGATTGGATCATTCATAATCCAAATATTACACCAGGAGGATGGGGCTTTTCGGATATCAACACCATAAACCCTGACATTGATGATACAACTGCGGCTCTTAGGGCAATAAGCAAGCTAGCAAAGACAAGTCCAATCTATCGTCAAGCTTGGGAATATGGAGTAAACTGGGTGCTGTCTATGCAAAATGACAATGGTGGATGGCCAGCATTTGAAAAGAATACAGATAAAGAAATCGTAAAATGGCTCCCCATCGACGGGGCTGATTCAACTAGCACGGATCCTTCGTCCGCTGATTTAACAGGGAGAACCCTACAATTTCTTGGCCATGATGTAGGATTGAATGTTCATTATCCCAATATCAGTCGAGGAATCCGCTGGCTAATGAAACATCAAGAAGAGGATGGAGCTTGGTATGGTCGATGGGGAATCTCTTATATTTATGGTACCTGGGCTGCTATTACCGGGATGAATGCTGTTGGTATATCACCCAACCATCCTGCCATTCAAAAGGCGGTTCGCTGGCTGTTGAAAATTCAAAATGCCGATGGAGGATGGGGAGAATCTTGTAGGAGTGACACTGTTAAAAAATACGTTCCATTAGGGTTTAGTACTTTATCCCAAACCGCATGGGCAATCGATGCTCTAATTGCTGTTTCAAAGGAATCAATCCCTGCAATTGAAAGAGGGATACAATACTTGATTGTAGCGGGAGATAAATTCGATTGGACAACAACGTATCCAACGGGAGCTGGACTACCGGGTGGATTTTATTTTCATTACCACAGTTATCGTTACATTTGGCCTTTACTTGCATTAAGTCATTACAAGTTGAAATACTTAGGAAATGGAAAGGATGCGCATGTTACAAGCTAGACAACAATACATAACTTTGCCGACCTATGCAGGTCGGCTTTTCTGTTATCTTCTCTTCTTGCATATTATTTTTCGTTTAAATATTCTATTTATTTAAAAAATATGAAATAATTGTATCAGCTAGATAAAAATATTACATATTATACTGAGGAGGAATGTTATGAGGCCTTTTCGAAATGCAGTAGGAAAACTTCTGTTCAGCTTGCTTCTCGCTTTGCACATGCTGACACTGCCTGCTTATGCACAAAGCAATCCAACTGCCGCCTCCATTGATCGTCTCGTTACCCAGTTATCACAAAATCCGGAGAGCGCGGGCATACGGGCGGGAGTGGCGGTGTACAATACGACGACAGGAGAGTGGATTGACCAGCATAATGCAGAGAAAACATTCGTGCCCGCTTCCAACCTAAAACTTCTTGTGACAGCTGCAGCACTGGATATGCTTGGCCCGGACTACCGCTTTGCAACTGAAATACATACTACCGGCCACATTACTCCGAAAGGCGTGCTGCAAGGAGACCTTATTCTTAAAGGGTACGGTGATCCCTCGCTTACAGAAGAGGAAATGCGCGCCATCAGCGTCGAGCTAAAAGCAAAAGGGATTACTTCCATTCATGGTCGACTGCTCATCGATGAAAGTTATTTTGATAATGTTCGGTTGGGCGAGGGCTGGATGTGGGATGATGAACCATATGGCTACAGCGCTCAAATTAGCGCATTTGCCGTCCATAAGAATATGAGTACCATCACACTGAAACCAGACAAGCCTATCGGACAAGCTCCTTCTTTGAGTGTAGAACCAAGTAGCAAGTACATCACCGTTCAAAACCGTGTAACCATTGCTGAAGGTACGGAACAAAATGTCCAAATCGATAGGCCGAGGGGTACGAATACGGTCATTCTGACAGGCACGCTCGGAAAAGACGCCGAGCCATACAAGGACGATGTAACGATGGAAGACCCGGCTTTGTTCGCGGGTGATGTGTTTAAACAAGCACTTGCCACAAATGGGATCCTTGTCTCTTCTAATAACATTGAAAAAACAACACTTTCTTCTGGCTCACCGCTTGTTACGCATCATTCCGAGCCGTTGCGCGACATTATTACTGAACTTAATAAAGAGAGCGATAACTTCTATGCAGAAATGCTGATGAAAACGCTTGGTGCTGTAGCGAAAAATAAAGGAAGCTTCAACGCTGGTGCAGACGCGATTGCAGACTTCATGGTAAAAGCCGGGATTGCCGACGGATATCGTCAGGTAGACGGTTCAGGCCTGTCACGACTGGATCTAATTTCTCCCCAGCAGCTCGTCGAACTGCTCGCCTATGTGCAAACACGAGAATACAGAGAAGACTTTGAGCGTTCGTTACCAATTGCAGGAGTGGACGGTACACTCAAAAATCGGATGAAAGACACGCCTGCAGAAAATAACGTTCATGCTAAGACCGGCTCCATGAGTGGCGTGCATACCTTATCTGGCTATACAATTGCAGCGAATGGAAACAAACTTGCTTTCTCCGTTTTCTTAAACGGTGTCCGCAGTACCAAACCTGCCGCTGCATTCGAGGATGCGGTTGCCATTTTGCTCAGTAGTTCTTTGTCCCAGGAAGCGGCGGAGAATCCCGCAACCGACTCTCCATCCTCTACGCTTGCCACACTGCTGAATCCGATATTGGAGCAGGAGAGCATGCGTGGAGTCGCCATCGGGATGATTGTAGGCTCGCTTGAACGTCAAGATGGGGAAGAGATTCTATATGCGAAGAATGTGGATACACTGCTAACGCCTGCGTCTAACATGAAGCTTCTAACCAGTGCAGTAGCGCTTAGAGAATTGGGCCCGGACTATACATTCAAAACCGAATTGTATGTGTCTTCTCTCCCGGATAAGCATGGAGTTATACACGGAGATATCATTATAAAAGGATACGGCGATCCAACTTTGCAAGCTGACGATCCTTCGGGTATAAAAGGTGGCACAGAGCTTTCTCGCTTCGTTCAGGCATTGCTCGGAAAAGGAGTAACCCGTATTGACGGCCGAATCATCGTAGACGAAAGTCAGTACGATGCGAAACGTTTGGGTACAGGCTGGGCTTGGGATGATGAGAGCTATGGATATAATGCTCAGATAAGCGCCCTTGCGGTGAATCGCGGCGCGGTACGTCTTGATTATCAACCAGGGGCGCACGAAGGGGCTCCCGTAACAATGGCGCTTCATCCGAAGACTTCCTATGTTCAAGTCAGTAATGAAGCAAAGACTACGCCCGCAGGTACAGAGAATACGTTTAAGGTAGAACGCGAACGAGGCAAGAATAGCATTCGTCTAACAGGCAACTTGCCACTTGGCGAGACGCCCGATTATGAACGGATCGCCGTGGAAGATCCTGCGCTTTATACCGGCACAGTACTTAAGGAAGCGATGGAGCAGGGTGGAATAAAGATATCTAAACAAAGTGAGGTACAGAAGGGGCTTGTTCCTTCTGGAAGCCGCAAGATTTTCGAGCTTCAGTCTTCGCCATTACGCGATATTCTCGTATACGGAAACAAGAATAGTGATAACTTCTATATGGAGATGCTGCTGAAACGGCTTGGAGCAGATAAGAAGGGCGCTGGCAGTGCGGAAGCTGGTATTGAGGTTGTTCAGAAAAACCTGCAAGAAAACGGAACAAATCCGGCATTTGATATGGTGGATGGTTCAGGATTAAGCCGTTATAATCAAATCTCAGTCCGCCAGGTTTCATCCGTGTTAACAAGCATGTCCCGCCATCCTTCTTTCGAGCATTTCTATCGTTCGCTTCCGATTGCAGGGGTAGACGGCACCTTGAAAAACCGTATGAAACAAACAGAGGCGGAGAATAATGTACATGCCAAGACCGGAACACTACAAGGCGTCAGTTCATTATCCGGCTATGTCACGACAAAGGATAATGAACAATTGTATTTTTCCATCATTATGAATGGCTATACGAGTGCATCAAAAAACTTTACCGACGTACAGGATCAACTCACTTCTGCTCTAGCTAATGTCTCCCTTGCATCAGGAGTGGCAGCTGATTAATTACACATCCATTAATCAAAAAAAGTCCGCTGTTATACTACCAGCGGACTTTTTTTACAATAGAGTGAATTTCATAACGGTAGCCGAAAGCATTACATCTTAATGTATGTCGTAGAACCGATTTGCGCTATCATAAAGCGATTCCCTGCAGGGGAGTGGATCTGCATGTTCTTCGCATTCCTCTCGTCGTACTGAGATAAATAAGCGAAATCGGGCCGGGCGGCTTGATCTAGCAGATACGCTGATACCGTAGCACCTGGCTTGCGCTCGCTGTTCAGCTCTGTAATCACTCCCTTTTTTGTCTTTATGCCAATACCATGTGCAAAATAGCGGTTATCTCCTAACAATACAACATTTTCTCCTTGCCATTCAGGTGTTTTAGGATTGTATTCGGGATTGTTAAAATACTGAACATCTCCTGGCAAATACTCGGCTGCATGTATCCATGTTAAACGCAAATCTTCATCATACACTCCATCATACAGAAGAATATTGGGGAATAACCGATTGAAGTTATCCTTCCCGATGGAGTCAATAATGGCCTTATAATACACGATAACGATAGCTGTGGTGCATTCAAACGCATATTTTTTTCCGTCTTTAAAAATGTCATTCATTGCTTCAGCCGGTTCGATACCCTTTTTCAGTTGAAATCCGCCTTCCTTTGTACGATTCCAGTAGCGAGGATTGCACCTGGATTCTTTGAATGTGGCGAAGTCTGCTCCGCTGTAATAGAGATTTTTTGCAGCAGACACAATAAAACCCCGCATTTTCACTTCAAATTTCAGCACGTCGAGGGACGGATACACGTATGTGATTGTGCTTGCTGCCATACGTTCAAGAATGGTGCGCTGTATGCCGCTAAGTGGCCATTCCTTTTCGAGCGTTTCGATATGTATGGATGCGTCTGAAATCTGAATCATGATAGTTCCCTCCTTATGTTGTCATGCTTCTCCTGTATGGATAAAGCAAAAGTATACCCATTTATATGCATTGTGGAGGCATAATGTGAAAGGTTGCTCATCATCAGAACGTAAGATAAAACAGAGGTATATACCTAGGATCGTTTTATTTTAACAACGCCCCTAGCATATAGTAAGATAAGAAGAGGCTAAAGAATGAGTATATAGTCTGTAAGTTAGATAGAAGGGCGAAATATTGAGGATTGCGTCAAGCAGTAGACAAAACAGTAGGGTTTATACCAATTGATTCGGAGGAAGAAGTATATGCTTATCAATGAAAAAATCAAAGCTTCAGAAGTAGAATTGATAGGAATAGATGGCGAAGATATGGGTATTATGTCAACAAAAGAGGCATTAAAAATAGCGAAAGAGTTAAAAGTAGACCTCATATGCCTTTCGCTTACTTCGAGTCCACCACCATGCCAATTGATGCCGCGACAGACAGCACAGAAGAAACAGGCAAAGGAAAAGCAGGCATTAAATAAACAGGAAAAAGGTCCGAAAACGAAAGAAATCCGCGTTAGCGCTACGATCGAGCAGCATGATTATGAAACGAAGAAGCGACAAGCGGAAAAAATTCTTAGGGGAGGAGATTGGGTGCAAATCAACGTACGTCTACAGCGTAAAGAAAGCGATGCAGCCAAACGAATCGTAGCTGAGTTTGTACAAGACTTATCACATTGCGCCGAAAAAGAAAAAGGCATACAGACGAGTGGCAAACAGGTTAGCGTCGTGCTTAAACCCTGTTAATCAATCGTCCGTATGCGAAAGTTGAACGTTATGCGTTTTCGTCGTCCATTTTTGTGATCACCATAAAGAAGATAATTAGACCAAACGCAATCAAGGCTAAAAAAGGAATCGTAATGAAACCAAACCAATTCATATAAGTGGTCGTACATGGCACTCCAGAGGTACAAACTTTTGCGACTTCTGACAGAAACGGAAGCTTCTGCTCGAGATAATGAAATAAAGAGATAGCGGCTCCAATCACTGAGAGAGGAAGAATGTAACGCTTAACTCTTAAATCGTTGTGATAGGTCGCTATTCCCAAAATAACGCTCTGCGGATACATACAAATGCGTTGGAACCAGCATAAATTACATGGGATAAAGCCTTTGACTTCGCTAAAATACAAGCTTCCCAGCGTAGCAATCAAGGAAACTATCCATGCGAAATATAAAGCATATGTTCGAATTCCATTTCTATTCATCATAGTAGAGGTTAGCTCCTGCTGGCTTTCGCTTTCTCGATAAGTGAGACTATTTCTTCATAATCGAACGGGTTGTTTACCACCGTACCATTGATTAAAATTGTAGGCGTCTGGTGGATGTCATACGTTTTAACAATATTCGTATCTGCATCTACCTGCGGTTTGGTCGTTTTGTTTTTGATGTCTTGCGCCAGCTTGTCCTGATTTACCCTCGGTGCATATTGTTTGGCCAGATCAAGCAGCAGTTCATTCGTAATCCATGGTGCTTCTGCATTTTCCTTTGGTTGTCTGTTAAATAACGCTTTATGGAAAGCCCAATAGGAACCAGGATCTTGTGCTAATACCGATTCCGCTGCCATCGCAGACCGTTCTGATTCTTCTCCATGAAACAGGACATTTATGTATGCGAGCTTAGCTATGCCTGTATCAAGATACTCCTTTTGTAACTGGGGGAAAATCTGTTCATTCCACACTTTACATCCCGGACACTTGAAATCCCCGAATTCAATAATGGTTACTCCCGCATTTGGATTCCCTGCTATGGGCTGATTTTCTATAGGTGGAGGATTATCCACAGCTATATCTTTGTTTGGCTCTACCGCTTTTAATGCGATAAACAAGACAACCGCCGCCAGCAGTCCGATCAACGTATAAAGAACGAGACGTTTATTCGTGCTAGACGTTTTTTCCTTGGCGCGTATATTTGTTGAAGTGCTTTTGTTTTGCGCGCCTTTTCGGTTGGATTTTTTGCTCATTAGATCCCTTCTTCCCATCAAAAGTATATTATTCAACCGAACAAAACATACCTTCTTGATTGCCGGTTGTCATCTACTAATACGTGCGATTTCATTTGAATCCGCACGTATTATAGCATTCAACCTTTGTACGAGCAAGAGATTCGATGTTCTCGGTACATTTAGCTACATATGGTACAATAAAAAATGGATAATAGTGTCGTATTGTTGAACATTCAGGAAGTTTACGAGTGGAGGTGGCGAAGAATGAGGAAGTGGCTGATTACACCAGCCATTGCGCTGGTCGTCTCAGCCGTTGTCTTTTCTTTTATTCTGCTGAATGCTGAGGAAGAAGAACAAGTCACAGATGAACAGGATCGCATGGCGAATACATATGCATGGGAACAACCGCTAAATGAAGAAGATCCTTTTGATTCGGGATGGCCAGGGCCGGACCGTCCAGATCCGGCGACAATCAATGCAGAACAAAGTATATCAGAAGCAAAACCGCCAGCAGGAGAGAAATTTAAGGCAGAAGGATTGTCACTGGAAGATGATACATATGCGGTGGATACGAAGAGCGGGGACGTGAATGGAGACGGGATAGCAGATCGCATTATTTTAATTGGCACACGCATCCCGCTGGGGGAATCATTTTCGCCCTATGTTTTCAATCTTGGCCTTGTCGTACAGGATGGAAAAAACCATACGTACATGAAGAGGGTGTTCCGATACACGTCTCCAGACGGTCAGGAAGAGGAGGTTGTAGCTCAACGGCCAAGTTTATCGATCGCTGATGACACCGGTGTGATTACAGTTATTGTTCCTGAAGGTGGCGAAGGCCAGGTAAAGCATGAGTTTCTTATCAGTTGGAAAGAGAATCAGCCAGTCATGCTTTCTCCAAAAGAGAGCGTTTTATTACGGTAAAAAATTTTTTTGACAAGTCTCGAATTCGTGAGACTTGTCTTTTTTTATAAATATAAGCCGAAGCAAAGATATTTGACAGATTATAAAATTTAAAAAAAGCGAGGAATGTGCCGATGATTTGTATGTATATATATACAAATAGCAGAACAGCGCAGAAAGAGAGAGAAAAATGAAGAGAAAGACACTTATTAAATTCTATACATGCATGGTGCTTATCGGGTTCAATGCCATTCTGTGGTCGTATATGTGGCAGGAATTCAAGCAAACACGAGCAGACGCGACCGCATCTCGGCATCATCCTCAACCAAAAACAGAACTAACAGAGTCTCATAAGATGAAACAGCAACCAGCTGACGATCCTGTAATAGCTTCTGAAAGAGCGGATTCGGATTCTTCTGTTGTGCAGAAGAAAGCTGGTGGAGAAGAGGCAGCTGCTTTCCTTGCATACGAGCGTTTACTACATGAGACAGAGTATGCAGAAGGAAAACGAGATAAGTACGTATCGCTTGTGGAAGAACAGATTTTAAACGGACAAAGAAGCAATGAAATTGATTATACCGTTTTGAAAGACGCAAACGCTGTGTTTCGAGATATCTCAAAACGTTTGAATAGTATTGAGATATCAGGAGATATATCCGAACAAAGCAAAAACGCTGCATACCAAGCGAAAACCGCGCTTAGTGAGTCATATTGGAATAAAGCGGATGCTATTGTCTCGTTAGCAAACTTTCTTGATACGAATGACGTAGAATGGAAAAAGAAATACGAGCGGAAAATTGAAAAAAGCGAAAAATACAAACAAGACAGCATAAATGCATTGCGTGTCCAAAAAACAAAACTTGGCATATCCAAATAAAAAAATAATATCTTAAGCTATAGTCCATTTTTCTTTTTTTATCTCAAAATGTTAAAAAAACTTATAAAATGAGATTGTTTTTCTTTACGTCCGATAATATATATTATGTTAACTAAGAAAAGATGTATTCTAAGAGATGTAATTCTACTCTCCTCTCGTTATCAGATAACAAAAAAATATTCCCTAATCATCCTATGACTTACGGGAATATCGCATAAGGAAAAATCTTTAGTAGATTTTCCAGCATGTCTATAAATTAATCGGATCATCATTCATATCTGCAACTACGAATTACGAATACCATTCTGGATTTGATTGACTGGCCAGTTCAGTTCCTTCAATACATCTTTTTCCGACTCCGTTAATAAATCTTCCTTGTACAAGCTCACGTTTCGCTCAAAATCGTATTCGGCATTCGTTGGTTGATAAAGCTTCTTGAGTACATGTAGACTTTTTTTATCCATATCAGTTATACCTCACATAAAAGTTCTTTCAGAAATTCAATAAAACTTCCTGAAATAACGCGTTGTTTACCGGCGTCATGATCATATGTAAAAACTACTCCGTCAGAGCCGATCATGATTGGGTTACCAGACATATCCATCGATATCACATAAGAACTCTCGGAACTGGGCCAACCATCCTCTCTAAAACGCTTCGTCAACTCGACAACATCAATATTCAGAGAAGTATCTATCCAACTCACTAATCATCCGTTGCATCATTAATCGCCCTCCCTTCAACTGTAGTCATCATAACGATTTATCTCCTGAACAGGAAGCCCCCTTGGGACACTCATGCCTGACCGACGGCTTCCCTGCGCTACGCGCTCGATACAGTCCATCTACCCGTCTTGTCTATGTTCTCTCTATAAATTCGACATTAAGACCATTCTCTTCGACCAGATTTTCTTAAGTATCTTTTTATTTTCAAAATATAATGATACCACGAAAAATTTCCCCCATTTGATCGTTATTCTCACTTAAATAAAAGGTCTGAAAGATCGATTGAACAAAAGTTGCTTGAATTTAAAACAATTAGAACACTAAATATAACCAAACTTAAAGTTCTTATTGAACCTGAGTTGCATCTTGAATTGACGGGCTCACACCCTGCATTTGGTGTAGTGAGGTTAAGAGAATTGCTTGCTACATGGGTTGTTCATGATTTAACGCACATTGCTCAAATCGTACGGGTAATGGCTAAGAGATACAGAGTAGACGTTGGGCCTTGGAAAGAATATTTAGGTATATTGAAAAAGTAATACTTATACTGTACTCTTCTTTACTAGCCCTTTATTAGATATATAATAGCGAAAATGTCTCAGCCTATCAGTTCAAAATTGACAAAATAACGCACTGAAGAGACAGGAGAACACATTCCTGTCTCAAATGCTTCTTGATTAATTATGAAAATTCGTGCCGTCTGTCACTGCTTTGACGACGCCGGTACGGACAACAAAGTCACCGAAGTGCTCGCCTTCCTGCCTTTCTTTCGCGTAGCGGGAAAAAAGCACACGCAGTTCGCTCAAAATTTCTTCTTCACCAATGTTTTCACGATACATTTTGCTTAGGCGGCTGCCGTCAAAGGCTGCGCCAAGATACATGTTGTATTTGCCGGGCGCTTTGCCGATAAAGGCAATTTCGCCAAGCGCCGGACGGGCACAACCGTTCGGGCAGCCGGTCATGCGGATCGTAATTTCTTCGTTGCACAAACCGTTTTCATCGACAATAGCCTCGATCTTCTCAAGCAGTACCGGCAAATAGCGTTCTGCTTCCGCCATCGCCAATCCACACGTCGGAAGAGCGACGCACGCCAGCGAGCTGCGACGAAGTGCTGTATAATGCTCGCCATTCGTCAAACCGTATTGCTCGATCAACTCGCTAATCCTTTTCTTGGTTTGGCTTGATACGTTGGCAATGATCAGGTTTTGATTTGCTGTCAAACGGAAATCACCGGTATGAATTTTGGCAATTTCACGCAAGCCAGTCTTCAGCTTGTAATCATCAAAATCTGCGACACGGCCACCTTGGACAAACAGTGTAAAATGCCATATTCCCTGAACACCTTTTACCCAGCCGTAGCGGTCGCCGTTATGGTCGAAATGATACGGCTTCGCTTCATCTAGGCTCCAGCCGAGGCGAGCTTCCAATTCAGCCTTGATTGTTTCCAGTCCGAGGCGGTCAACTGTATACTTAAACCGAGCATTTTTGCGGACAGAACGGTTTCCATAGTCACGCTGAATCGTAATGACTTTTTCCGCCACATCATAAATTTTGTCCGACGTACAGAAGCCGATTACTTTAGCGAGTTGCGGATACGTTGCTTTGTCGCCATGTGTCATACCCATGCCGCCGCCGATGGCCACGTTAAAACCGACAAGCTTTCCTTCTTCAACAATCGCAATGAATCCAAGATCCTGCGAATAGACATCAATGTCATTTGATGGCGGAACGGCGATACCGATCTTAAACTTCCGCGGCAAATAAAGCGGGCCATACATCGGTTCGACTTCTTCTGCTTCTGGCGTACCAGCAACTTTTTCTTCATCCAACCAAAGCTCATGATAGGCTCTTGTCCGTGGTAATAAATCATTACTCAACTTTTTCGCCCTTTCGTATACTTCTAAATGAATTTCAGATTGATATGGATTCGGGTTACACATAACGTTCCGATTCACATCGCCGCATGCCGCAATTGTATCCAAAAGGGACGTATGAATTTCCTGAATTGTTTTTTTCATATTCCATTTTAAAATACCGTGCATTTGAAATGTCTGGCGTGTTGTCAATTTTAAGGTCCCGTTTCCGTACTTTTGGGCAAGCTCATCCATGACAAGCCATTGAGCTGGTGTTGCCACACCGCCCGGCAAACGGACGCGCAGCATGAATTGATACGCAGGTTCAAGCTTTTGCTTTTGGCGCTCGTTGCGGAGATCCCGGTCATCCTGCAAGTAGCTACCGTGAAATTTCATCAGGCGATTGTCATCTTCGGAAATTCCGGCGCTGATCGGTTCTAACATCGATTCCGCCAGCGTGCCGCGCAAATAGTTGCTTTCTTCTTTAATGCGCTCAACATCGCTTGGCGGGCCCTCTGGTGCTTTTAAAAAGTGCTTCGACATGTTGAAAAACCCCTCTCAATCCAAAATTAGTATACATCACGTTGGTAACGCTTTTGCTGCTGCATGTCGGCAAGATAGTCTTCCGCTTTTTCACGGCTCATGCTGCCTTCTTTTTCGATAATCGCAAGTAAAGTGTTATGGACGTCATATGCCATGTTTTTCTTGTCTCCACAAATGTAAACAACCGCTCCTTCTTGAATCCATTCAAACAATTCTTTGCTATGTTCAAGCATGCGGTGCTGCACATACACTTTTTCATCCGTATCACGCGAAAATGCCACATCCATTTTCGTCAGCACGCCTTCTTTCAACCACTTTTGCCATTCTGTCTGATAAAGAAAGTCCGTCACATAATGCTGGTCCCCGAAGAATAACCATGATTTTCCTTCCGCTCCCATTTCTTCGCGTTCCTGCATAAAAGAGCGGAAGGGCGCGATGCCTGTTCCCGGTCCAACCATGATAATCGGCGTATCTGGGTTCTTTGGCAGCTTAAAGTTTTGGTTAGGCTGAATGTAAACCGGCAGCGTGTCCCCTGGCTGTAGACGTTCCGCGCATAAACAAGAGCAGACGCCTTTTCGTTCGCGTCCGTGCGCATCATATCGGACGGCACCGATAGTCAAATGCACTTCATCCGGATTCGCGGATAAGCTGCTCGCAATTGAGTAAAGGCGGGCCGGCATTTTCCTGAGAATCGAGATAAACGCTTGTGCCGATACCCTCCACGGCCCAAAATCACGGACCAGATCAAGTAAATCGCGCCCTTCAAGATATGCTTTTAAATTTTCTTCATTGTCTGGCGATAAAAGCTCTCGTAAATCCTTATTCGCTGAAAGTTGCACTGCCTGCTCAAGAAGCGGTTTTGTTAAAACTGTAATTTCAAAGTGAGAGACGAGCGCTTCTTTCAGTGGACGAACACCCCCCTGCTTATTGATCGTCACAAGTTCTTCCGGATCCCAGTTCATTTCTTCAAGAAACATGTCTACAAGAGCCGGCTCGTTTTCCGGATAGACACCAAGGATGTCACCTGGCTCAAATGTAAGGCCAGACCCTTCAAGCGATAATTCAAGGTGGCGTGTTTCTTTATTCGAACCACGACCGTTCAAATTTAAATTTTCAAGCACTTCCGCTTTGAACGGATTTGTTCTAGAATACACTGATTCACTCACTTGAAGGGCTGTTGCTGGAGCTGGAGTGGCACCTCCGCCCTGCTGTGCTTCACTTAATCCACCATAGACTCCTGCAAGCCATTCGGATGCTGGCTCATCATAGTCAAGATCGCAGTCAACACGCGGATAAAGCCGTGTGGCTCCGAGCTCTTCCAGCCGCTGATCGAACTCTTTTCCCGTCTGACAAAAAAACTCATATGAGCTGTCCCCGAGCGACAAAACAGAAAACCGAAGACCGTCAAGCTTTGGCGCCCGTCTGCCATGAAGAAACTCATGGAAAGACAGCGCGTTATCCGGCGGCTCCCCTTCCCCATGTGTGCTCACGATAATAAGCAGGTTTTGGGCTTTCTTCAAATGGTTTGCTTTAAAATCACTCATGGATGAAACGATTACTTGAAAGCCGTTCCCCTCTAGTGCCTTGCCTGCATTCTCCGCAAGCCTTTGGGCGTTGCCAGTCTGTGATCCATAAAGAATAATCACTTCTCTTGAAATTGTCTGTCCGGTGCTCTCGGCAGAAATTTCTGTCGTCAACACTTCTGATGTTCCTGGAGCAGAAGCAGACTGGATTGCTGTCAGATAACCGCTTAGCCAGGCTTTTTGCGATTCCGTCAAGGTCGGCAGAAGGCGGTTAAGGAGCTCTGCCTGCTCCTGATTAAATGGACTGTTTATTACCTGAAGTTGCAACGATATCCACCTCACACAGAAATATACACTTGATGTACGTCATTTCATTTGTACATTCACTTTTTAGTGAAAAAAAGATTAATTACATCGAATTTATATTATTCATATAAATTAAATTGGTTTTAATTATGTAGATTATTTTACCGGAAGTCATAGCGTTGGTAAAATAAATATAAATTATTATAATGATTAAAATTACTAATGATAGAATGGGATTTATTTGTACAATGTCGCGTGCTACGGAACACGTGAAAAAGCACTTCAGAACGCTGAAGTGCTTTTTCTGACAGATAATCCTTGTTGGAGAAAATGGGAATTATTTAGACATATATCCTAAACCGTGCTATTATCTCGCATGTTGATTAATAATAGCACGGAACTTTTGGGTTAACACGTTAACATCCTGATTTAATTCCGTTTTATTTAAGTAAATACGTACAAGACGTTCATCCATACTATACGTTTCTTCCAACCATCCTAATACTCCTCTGGCTTTACGATCGATTTCCAGCGCCACTTCAATTCCATTTTCCTCTACGTGGCACACAACTTCCACTTCATCAAGCTTTCCTCGATAATCACGGTTAGATGGACTAAACTCAAACTCCTGTACAAATGGAAGACGGCGACGGAAGAAAGGTGCATACTCGCAGTCTGCTTCCCGTAGTGTAAATCCGACCTGTTGGACAGCTTTTAGCACTTTTTCCATCCACGGATGTGGAAGCACTTGAATACGGTCGTTATCCCCGGCATCCACACCATTTTTAATATCTATATCTGTCTTAATCCAAATGGCCACGCTTCCAAGCGTAACAGGTGTGTCCAACGGTAGAGGAAACGCAAATGGAAACTCTTTTACTTCTTTAGGAAAAATAATGAATCCGTTAACTACTCGATGGGAAGCAATCGGAGATGTCTGGTATATTTTCTTATCGTCCTTTTCCATAATATAGCGGCTCATTACATACAGATCAATATCATCAATAGTTTGTTCTACATTTCCTCCACGCACATAGACGGTTCCTGTAATCGTATCGCCCGGACGATACTGCGAATAATCCAAAACCGTATCGACTGTAGCGGAACCAATGCCTACACTTGCCGCCATTTTTTTAAAAAACGACATTCATCATCTCTCCTTAAAGTTATATTTTCCTTATGTACTTTCACTTGCTGCTTATTAAGTTATACTAGAAAAAACGATTTTTGGTTTCAGTTTTTTATAAAAATTTAAACGAATATAAGTACTTCCTTCCTGATAACACCCCAATCGGAGTAGGAATTATGTGGATTGATGGAGTTCACGCGATAACTGGCGATAAAATCTTCAAGATAATTTATACAAAGTAAAACAGCATTTTTTGCTTGCTTTTCCTGTTATTATGTATGTGTTTTTGTATTTGGTTAAACTAGAATATATACGGAGTATTTTTATTCTCTGAATATTCTATTGGATTCATACGATATATTACTCTACTATCTACGCTCTACGTTTGTAAATCTTTATTAAAAAAAGAAATTCCCCAAAATAAGCTTTTTAGGGAATGGTAAAGATTTGTTATATGTTTAAAGCTTATAGAATTCTTTGGTTAAAATTTTGTACCTTATTAGACGCATCATTTTCCATCTCTTTGCATTTTTCTTCCCAGAAATCAGCACCATTTATTCCTGCTTTGCCCGGATCGAAAATCGGATTTCTTCCTGCTTTTTTCTGGATTTCATAATCCTTTAGTACTTTTAAGACCGGCTTTGTCAGTAGTAAAATCGCAATAAGATTAAGCCAAGCCATACTTCCTATACCTAAATCCCCTAAAGCCCATAAGAAAGACGCTGATTCAACACTACCAATATAAACCATTACTAAAAATCCAACTTTCAGAACTATTTTCAGCCACTGGAACTTTAGTTTTTGATTAAGGTAGACAAGGGTGGTTTCAGCAATATAGTAATAGGCTAACAAGGTAGTAAACGCAAAAAAGAAGATGGCGATGGAAACGAATATCGGACCAAAGCCTGGTAAAACGGTTTCGACTGCTTGCTGGGTATAGATAGGTCCCGGTTCAATATTGCCCATTGTTTCAACGATGGGTTCTTTTCCTTCTGGGATAACGCTATACATGCCAGTTACAAGAATCATGAGAGCTGTCGCCGTACATACAACAATCGTATCGATATAGACAGAAAAGGCTTGGACTAATCCTTGCTTAGCAGGATGAGAAACCTCAGCCGCTGCAGAACTGTATGTTCCTTCCCCCACGCCAGCAACATTAGAAAAGACCGCTCTCTTGACTCCCCAAGCAATAGCTGCACCGATAATGCCCCCAAAAGCCTGGTTTGTACCGAATGCGCTCGAGAAGATAAGGGAAAACATATCAGGGACTTTGGAGATATGAACCAATAAAACGATGAATGTAACTACTACATATCCTATTGCCATAAAAGGAACAATAGTTTGGGAAGCATTAGCGATTCGTTTTACCCCACCGAAAATGATTGCTGCAAGTAAGGCAACCAATAGAACACCAGTGATGCTTTTATTTAAACCAGTTACACTTTCAAATCCAACTGCAATATTACTTGACTGTATCCCAGGCAATAAAACCCCATAGGAAAGTGTGACAACAATGGCTACCATCACAGCGAACCACTTTATTTTTAGACCTTTTTCAATAAAGTAAGGGGTACCTCCTCGATATTCATTTCCTACCTTGCTTTTATATAATTGGGCAAGAGTAGATTCCACAAAGGCGCTAGCTCCTCCTAATATCGCCATTACCCACATCCAGAAAACCGCCCCTGGGCCTCCGAAGGCAATGGCTGTAGCCACACCGGCAATATTACCAATCCCCACACGTCCTGATAGAGCTAAACAAAAAGCTTGAAAAGATGAGATTCCTGTATCTGAGCTTTTGCCTTCGAACAATAATTTAATCATTTCTTTAAAATACCGTATTTGTAGAAAGCGAGTGGCAATCGAGAAAAAGACTCCTGCTCCCAGTGCAAAGATAACCAACCCGATACTCCATACCTGTCCAACTAACCATTCTACTAGTTTTTCCATCTAATCCCTCCTTAATATAACGCTTTATTTTACAGAAAAATATTAATCGTTTTAAGTTTCAGATAAATAAAAGGGTAAGGGGATTAAATAACTGGACAGTTCCATAATTACTAAGAGCTGTCCAGTAGTCCTTAATCTACTAAACCCTTTTCTTCAAAGGAGTAATTAGGTAGCTACCTCAGTTCAGCAGTTATGACATACCTTACTTTATTTCAAGTTTACCCAAACGCTTTTCACTTCTGTGTAGTTGTCGAGTGCATAAGAACCCATTTCACGTCCGATGCCTGATTGTTTATAACCTCCGAATGGAGCTGCAGCGTCCTCTAGGTTGTAATCATTAATCCAGACAGTGCCTGCTTTTAAGCTATTCGCTACTTTATGTGCGATTTTAATATTTTCTGTCCATACACCTGCAGCAAGTCCAAACGGTGTATTATTTGCTCTTTCAATGACTTCTTCAACCGTATCGAACGGCAGGACTGCGACCACTGGGCCAAATATTTCTTCTTTCGCGATTGTCATGTCATCTGTGACATCAGCAAAAATTGTTGGCTGAACGAAGTATCCCTTTTCAAATGCTTTCCCGCCACCAGCTACAACTCTTGCTCCTTCGGCCTTTCCTTTTTCAATATAATTTAGCACGCGTTCTTGTTGTTGTTTGGAAACAAGCGGCCCCATTTCAGTACCTTTTTCCATTCCTGCACCGAGCCTTACATTGTTTGCCAACTTGGCTAGTTCTTCTACCACTTTATCGTAGTGCTTTCTATGGACGAACACACGGGAGCCTGCACTGCAGTTTTGGCCATGGTTGTACATAATACCATTAAAAGCACCAGTGATCGCGTCTGATAAATCCGCATCTTCTAAAATAATGTTTGGTGATTTTCCACCAAGCTCTAATGTCACATGCTTAATTGTCTCAGCTGCTTGACGCATAATATACTTACCAGTGGCTGTGGAACCTGTAAAGGCTACTTTTTCAATATCGTGATGATTTACGATCGCCGCTCCTGCCGTTTGACCAAACCCAGGGACGAAGTTCACGACGCCGTCCGGAAAACCGGCTTCTTTAAAAAGATGAGCCGTATATAACAGAGATAACGGAGTTTGCTCAGCAGGTTTTAATACGATAGTACAACCTGTTGCAAGAGCTGCACCCATTTTCCACGCAGACATGACTAACGGATAGTTCCATGGAATAATTTGACCGACAACACCAATCGGTTCATGACGTGTATAGTTTAAATAGTTTTTTGAAATCGGAGTTGTCTGACCAAGGATTTTCGTTGCCCAGCCAGCATAGTAGCGGTAGTGTTCCACCGTTGCAGGAATATCGTCTTCTAGCGCTACTTGATAAGGCTTACCATTATCCAATGCTTCTAATTGGGCTAGCTCTTCCTTATGCTCATCAATCAAATCAGCCAGTTTGTAAATTAAGTATGCTCTTTCAGCCGCACTGAGGTCAGGCCATGGTCCTTTTTCGAATGCCCGCCGAGCGGCTTTCACCGCTAAATCAATATCTTCTTCCTGTGCCTCACTTACTGAAGCAAGAATCTCCTCTGTTGACGGATTATACGTTTCAAACATTTTACCGCTTACAGATGGCACAAATTTCCCGTCGATAAAAAGTTCGATATTTCCTTCTAAAAAAGCCTTTACCTTTGGTTTTAATTCTACTTTTGTTGTTAACATGTTCCGTTCCCCCCTACATTCTTTTGCTCGTACAACATGAATTTTTATACATGAGTAGCGGCCGTTAAATTTGATAAAATATCCTTAAGCTTTTGATCTTCTTCAGGCGTCAGTCCCAAACGAGGATAACGAGAAGGACCTCCTGCCTGTCCGTTCAGTTCCATTGCACGCTTGACAATTTGCACATATTTTCCTGATCCTTCAAGGAATGCACAAAGCGGTAAAATGCTGTCATTAATCGCCCAAGCTTCTTTTAGCTCGCCTTTTTGGACATGGTCAAACATTTGCGTAACAAGCTTTGGCACAATATTACCTGCGACGGAAATCCAACCTGTTGCTCCGACTAAATAAGACTCCATAACCAATTCTTCTGAGCCGCAGAAAATTTCAATATCTCCTTTGCCATGTCTGACAAGGTCTCTTGCTTTACGGATATCTCCGCTTGATTCCTTAATATGAGTGACTCTTTCACATTCTTTTCCGATCTGCAGCATAAGCTCAGTACTCATGTCGACACCGGATGTAAAAGGATTATTGTACAACATAATAGGTAAATTCACTGCATTTGATATTTCTTTAAAGTGAAAGTAAATTTCCTCCTCCTTTGGCTTGCAATAATAAGAGTTAATAATCAGGGCGCAATCTGCACTGTATGCTTCCGCCTGCTTCGTGTACTCAATCGTTTCCTTTGTTGTTTCAGCAGCTGTTCCTACGATAACAGGAAGGCGGCCGTTCACTTCTTTTAATACAGTTTCAACCATTCGAAATTTTTCTTCTTTTGATAAACTCACAAATTCCCCGGTGCTTCCATTGATTACAATACCTGCGACTCCTTGATCCAAGAAGTAGTTCACATTATTTTTTACTCCGCCCCAATCAATCTCCTGTGCCTCGTTCATCGGTGTAATTAATACTGGATAAGCTCCTTTAATTGTTGTCATTTTTATTTCCTCCTCAATGTTTTTTAATTTTTTAGACATTTATGTCAATAAAAATCCAGCAGGAAAAGGATCTGTCGGATCTAGCACAAGATTCTGCATTCCTGTAATGAAACCGCGGCTTGCCAAAGTGAACGTATAGCCGCTCTCTGTTTGCTTGGCTGCTTGTACTGTCAAAGAGCTGTCAAAAATACTTTTATTTACGAATGGGGCTTTCATGTACAATCCATCTTTGGAAAGTAAATGTGTATAACATGCCATTGTTGATCCGAAGCCAGGAGAACGAACAATGTATCGATCCTCATGGAAAGTGATTGTTTTAATTTGCCGCTCTTCCAGGTGAGAATCATCCATTAGAATAGCCCCTTTTATAGGCATTTTTGACCTAAGGGCCTGAAGCACTGTTTTTCCCCAGCTCCTTAATTCAGAAAGTTCTTCAACACAAATCTCTACAAAATCATCCCGTTTCTCAAACACCGCATATAATTGATCAGCTTGTACGAGAGAGAACTGTGTATGTAAGTGAAGATAGGACAAGGGAATATTTGTTTGGATTACTTGACAAGGCTCACTTTCTACCGATACGGAAACCACCTCATCCTTCTCCATAATAGCGGTAGCTGAAATCACACCACTGACCGTTTCGATTTTATATTCATTTGACGCTCTTGGCTGCAAATGACCACACTCTAGTAAAGCTGTAATCACAGCAACAATACCGCCATAGTGAAGAAGCGCGGTTCCTTCATGATTGAAAAATAATACGGCAATATCTGCTTCTCGATTAATCGGCGAAACAACAAGACAGCCGTTTAAGCCTGCGAATCCGCGCGGTTCTTTCAATAAAAGACTGATCTCTTCTGCAAACACATGCCGAAGTTGCTTATTTAACTGTTCTAAGCTCTCATAATGAATGAATGGTACGTCTTTAATAATACGGAACGCCTCACCAGCTACGTGTACATCCGTTGTTGAATATACTTTTTGAATCTTCATTTCACGCCCTCCGTTTCATGTTCCATCGGAGGAATAAGCAGAAACCCTTCTTTAAGCGGATCCTCTTCATGGTAGAAGAACCGGTGCATACCCATCAGCCAAGCTGATCCTGTAATTTTGGTCACTACAGCCTCGACGCCTTCCACATCTGTTGTTTCCAGTATGTGTCCTCTAAATAGAGAACCGACAATGCTTTCATGAACAAATTCTTCGCCAATTGAAATTTCTCGACTTGCATACAGCACAGCTAATTTAGCAGAAGTGCCAGTTCCACATGGAGAACGATCAATTCCCCCCGGAGGAACAATAACTGTGTTTTTTACATCTGCTTCCTCATGGGTTGGTTCGGTAAAAAACTCAACATGAGTTAACCCTTGAATAAATGGATATTGCGGGTGAACGATTTCAGTTTTTTCATTAATGGTGTTTCTGATATTGATCGCTGTTTCAATTATGTTAGAAGCATTCCATGGAGCTAAATCCAATCCAACCGATTTAGCGTCAATGATTGCGTAAAAATTGCCACCATACGCAATATCAGCATCTACACGCCCAATTTCCTCAACATCAACGGAAACACGTTTTAAAAGAAACGCGGGGATATTGCAGAAGGATACTTCTTTTGCTTTTCCATTTTCTATAGAAATATCTACTTCGACGAGCCCGGCAGGCGTATCCAACTTTAATGAAGTAATCGGCTCCTGAATGGGGATCAATCCCGATTCAACTAGAGCAGTACACACACCGATGGTGTCATGTCCGCACATTGGCAAATATCCACCTGTCTCTATGTAAATCACGCCAATATCCGCTTCCGGATGGCACGGCTCCGTTAACAAAGCACCGGACATGACATCATGGCCACGCGGCTCGTTCATTAAAAGCTTGCGTATCCAATCATACTTCTTTTTCATATAGAGCATTTTTTCTGACATGGTTTCTCCAATCAGTTTCGGGAGACCACTAATTAACGTCCTTGTAGGATTCCCGCCTGTATGTGTATCGATAGTTGTAAATATCTTGTGTACCTTCATCTGCTTAACACCCTTTCTTTAAAACGGTTAAAGCTAAGCGGTTCAACGGGAATAGACGTTTCTTTTTCATTGATTAGTTCTTCTATTATTTTTCCTGTCACTGCTGCAAGGCTAATTCCGTCACCTTCGTGACCAGCCGCAATATAATAGTTTGGAACTTTGTCCACCCGTGAAACAATTGGCAAATGGTCTTCCGTCCATGGCCGCAGCCCTGCATATGAACGAATCACCATCATATCTGCCATTCGTGGATAAAAGCGGATGGCTCGGTTAGCGATACATTGAATGACATCATTGTTTACTTTCATATTAAATCCAACGAATTCCCTGCTGCTCCCGATTAAAAAGTTTTGACTTTCCGTTGGTTCAAAGACAAGAGCTACTCCATATTTTTCAGTTAGCGGATCGATGCGACGCTTTCCACCAAATTTGGAAATTAAGTAACCAAACTCCATGACTTTTCGAGAGCCCACATGCTGCTGCCGTGATGCAACAATAATGTGTCCTTTTCTTGGTTTAATCGGTATGGAAAGATTGAGCATCTTTCCTATTTGAGGCGCCCATATCCCAGCTGCATTGACGACATGATCTGCTGTAAAAACTCCATTTGTCGTTTCTATCGTAAATGAGTCGCTTTTTTCTTTTTTCATTTGTTTTACTTCTGTATGTTTCAAGGCTGTAGCTCCTAGCTTTTTTGCTTCCTCAAGAAGTGAAAAGGCTAGGAGATAAGGATTGACTGTAGAATCAGTGGCACACTCTAAACCGCCCAATAAGTCATCTGCAAAAAAGGGAGACTCTTGCCGGATATCCTGCCGGTCAAGCATACGGAATGGTAAACCAGCAGCTTTTTGGCGATCCACCCACTTCTGTGCCGCCTCCATTTCCTCGTCTGACTCACACACGAGGATGCTTCCTGGGGCACGATATTCAAAGGAATGTTCCAGATTTCTGCTTAATTCTTCTACTAGATTTTGACTAACCAACGACATTTGACTATCAAAACCTGGGTCTTTATCAATCGCCAAAATATTGCCGTCACATCGCGAAGACGTACCGCTGACAAATTCTCCTTTTTCAATTATCGTTACGTCTCTTCCATATTTAGAAGCATAATAAGCAATCGAACAGCCAATAATTCCCCCACCAATAACTAAAACATCGCAGTGTTTCACATGACATCCCTCCTCTCAATAAAGTGGCTTCAACGTTTAACAACGCAATTAGTGTGCCAACTAAGATAAAGCGTTTACAACACTGATTGTAAAAATATTTTAAATATTATATAAGTAGGTGTATAATTTTTTTTACAGTGTTAATGATTTTTTACAGTTTGGGAGGGTATCAAGGTGTTTTCAGTACCATCGGTGAAAGAAATAATAAAACGTCTTCTACTAGATACATCGTTCGATAGGTATCACGTTAAAGAGAAAAACGGTGAATTTTATTATCGGCCAACAGCAAACACACCTGAGCTTCCATGCAAGGCCATATATGAGGCTGATTCAGGCGTTTAATCATCACTCTATAGCTGTTATTCTTGATGCGAATAAAAATCCTGTAGGCTGTATAACGGCCGCACAAATGCTCGGTTTTCTTCATAACTCTTATAATCAGTTAAAGGCATTTTATGAAACCGTCACTCAAACGACGGATGCCTCAATCACAGTCATTGATAAGAATGAGCGTGTTCGTACATGGACAGAAGGAGCAGAAAAAATCTTCTCAGTCAACCACCAAGATATCATCGGCCAACCGATTACCGATTTTTTTGATCATAAAAAACTAGAAATCTTGCAATCACTACATGAAGGGAAAAGTATTGTAAGCCAGCACCATCAGCCGCGGTCCGATTTGTTTGTTTTAATTAACTCTAACCCTGTTTATTTTAATGGTCAGATTATCGGTGCAGTCGTTTCAGAAACGGATATCACGAATCAAGTCGTGCTTAATGAAAAATTATTTAACATGTCCAATGAAGTACACCGGTTAGAGCAAGAAGTAGCGAAGTATAAGGACGCATCTGATCCCTTTAATTCCATTAAAGGGAAAAGTGATGCCCTACAAAGAACAGTGCATTTAGCTAGAAAGGTGTGTTCTGTTAAATCAACGGTTCTCATACTAGGCGAAAGCGGTGTCGGAAAAGAAGTATTTGCTAAAGCTATTCATGAGGTGAGTGAAGAACCAAACGCACCTTTTATTTCAATTAACTGCGGTGCGATCCCGGCATCTTTATTTGAAAGTGAATTATTCGGGTATGAGCGGGGCGCCTTCTCCGGTGCTGACAATAAAGGAAAAAAGGGGAAAATAGAACTGGCAAAAGGAGGTACATTATTTCTAGATGAAGTAGGGGAAATGCCGCTCGAAATGCAGGTAAAACTTCTACGTGTGCTGCAGGAACGGAAGTATTATCGTGTCGGTGGCGAAAAAGAAATCGATATCGATTTTCGTATCATCGCTGCCACCAATCGCGATTTACAAGAATTAATGAAAGAAGGAAAGTTTCGTGAAGATTTATATTACCGCCTGAATGTAGTCAGTCTGCACATCCCTCCTTTAAGAGAACGAAAAGAGGATATTATTGAATTAACCCATTATTTTTTAAATGATTTTTCATTGAGCTATCAGCGGCCGATTCATGAATTCCCTCCAGAAGTAATACATGAACTGCTTCGTTATGATTGGCCTGGCAATATTCGCGAACTTCGCAACGTCGTTGAACGACTTATTGTATTCACGACAGATGGCGTAATAAAAAGAGATTACTTACCTTTTAGTACAAACGGCATCAGCTTTGAAAACACTCCAAAGATTGCATCGAATGTACGTAAAGAAAGTGACGTCACTATTTTGCCACTGCGAGAAGAAATGGATCAACACGAGAAAAAAGTAATTGAGAAAGCGTTAAAGATTTTGGATGGAAATAAACTAGAATGCGCTAAACAACTCGGTATCACAAGAGCCACTTTATATAATCGATTAAAGCGACTTGGCTTGCATTAATCTGCTCTCTCCTCCCTCTAAGTTGGCTTGTTTTTTGCATAGTATCTTCACAAAAGAAAATGGAGGCGAAATTCAGATGGCTAACAAAGAGAGCATTATTATTTGCCGTTGTGAGGAGGTTACTTACGGACAGCTTCAGTCAACAGCAGCTGAACATAAATGTACAGCGAGGGAATTAAAATTAAGAACGAGGGCAGGCATGGGCTTTTGTGGAGGCCGTACGTGCAGACCAACAGTAGACAGGATTATCGAGAGTATCATTCCTAATGTATCACCTGGTGAAATTCCATTAAAATACCAGCCCCCAATTCGGCCGGTGACATTTGGAACAGTAGGTGAGAATCGATGACTAGAATAATGAATCATCCGGTGTTAGGAAATGTAGATGATAGAGAACGTATCCCCTTTCAATTTGATGGAAATACGTATGAAGCGTATGAACATGAAACGATTGCTGCTGCTCTTTTAGCAAATGGGATACGAAAACTGCGTGTTCACGAAGATAGCGGGACGCCTAGGGGAATTTATTGCAACATTGGCCACTGCTTAGAGTGCCGTGTAACTGTTAATAATCAAACAAACGTAAGAGCCTGCTTAACGATCGTAGAAAAAGATATGATCATTGAAAGTGGCAAACAGCATCCGAATCTTGTAAGAAGGATGGTGGAACAGCGATGATTGATGTTATTGTGATCGGAGCAGGTCCAGCAGGATTAGCAGGAGCCATTGCCTGTGCGGACTTTGGACTTAAAGTGACTGTTATTGATGAATTTATCAAGCCAGGTGGAAGATTGCTCGGACAACTTCATCAGGAGCCTTCTGGTGAATGGTGGAATGGAATAAAAGAATCAGAACGTCTCCATCAAGAAGCGAAAAAATTATCGGTCGATATTCATTGTGGTGTATCCGTTTACAACTTAGAAAAAAAAGATCAGCTATGGAATGTCTATACGAGCGTAGGTGCCCTGGAAGCTCCATTTGTACTAATGGCTACCGGGGCTGCCGAGTACCCTATCCCGCTGCCCGGCTGGACCCTTCCCGGTGTCATGTCGATCGGTGCAGCTCAAGTAATGACGAATGTTCACCGCGTCCAAGTCGGCAAAAAAGGAATGATTATTGGCGCGAATATTTTAGCATTTGCGATTTTAAATGAATTGCAATTGGCGGGTATAACGGTTGAGCGAATTGTACTCCCAGAAAAAAGTGCCCTTAGCCAAACAGCAGGTGAACCTGAGGAGGTTATGAAATCGCTCTTAAACGCGGCTCATCTTGCCCCATCGCCACTATTACGTATCGGGGGCCGTTTCATGAAAAATGACTGGGTGAGAAAAATGGGTTTGAACTTTTATCCAAAAAACGGTATGAAGGTGAATGGTACTTCTCTCCAACTTCGTAAAGCAGCGCTCGAAATTATCGGTAAAGATCAGGTTGAAGGAGTTCGCCTCGTCGATATTGATGCTAATGGCAATATTGTTGCCGGATCTGAAACGATTTACGAAGCAGATTTTGTCTGTATAGCAGGTGGCTTGTATCCGCTGGCTGAGCTTGCTGCCGTTGCCGGGTGTCCATTTCAATATGTTCCTGAACTTGGCGGCCATGTTCCTCACCATTCAGAAACGATGGAAACCCCTCTCAAGGGTCTGTTTGTAGCCGGTAATATTACCGGTATCGAAAGTGGTAAAATTGCCATGGCTCAAGGAACAACGGCAGGCCTATCAATCGCTAAACATGCCGGAAAAGGATTGGGCAAAATTGACCAGCAACTACAACAAGCAATACAAAATATCCATACCGTTCGAAGGCAAGCTACAATCCAATTCAATCCTAAGATTGACAGGGGCAGAAAGAAAATGTACGAGCTTTGGGAAAATCTTTATTCAAATAATGGGTTTGGTTAGTATAGGTGCGGAGTATTTTTATTCTCTAAATATTGTATCACGCTCTAATCTACACGTAATTCCTTATGTATAATAAATATTCTCCCTTCTTATGTATGAAGGGAGTTTTTATGCCTTCTCTTTGATTATTTTAATAAGGTAAAGAGAAACGTTCCTGTCATGGCAAACTGGCTTACCAGACAAAGCAAAAGCAATATTTTTAACCTAAGATTATTAGGGTTTGCTTTTAGTTTAAATAAAAGAAACAACATGAGCAGTAAAGCGAATAAATCAAAAGCAATAAGCATAAAAAATTCTTTTGGCATGGATACTTCTCCTGACATTTTTAATATGTAAACGGCTCTCTATCTTTACCATTTCAAATAAGTTTTAGACTATACGATTCTAACAAACCAAAACCAGTCAAAACACGAAAATAAAGTGTTAGACTGGCTTTGGTTTGTTATACTGTCATCTCCAAAATAGCTTCATTGATCAATAGATTTCGGTGGCATCTGGTGACAAATTTTGAACATGCTTTAAATATTCCGTTACACGCTGATCTTCTTCATAAGGATATTCATATAGGTACAAAATAAGATAGCTATTCAAATTAGCGCAGATATTGGTTTATTCTCAGAATACCATGTGAATAAGGTATATACAAATTGACTATTTAGCCTGTTCAACTTTTATATTGATGGAGGTATACGTCCTGGACATCGCATTAACTTGAAGCCAATCCTACTCGATAGTAAGGCGTTCTTTATTTAGATTCCATCCATTTTTCTTATTCTGACGTTTTAGCTTCCACTGAGCCAGTACCATATACAGAGAAGGAACGACTAATAAAGTCAGAAGTGTCGAAAAGATCAGGCCAAAAATAATCGTATAAGCCAAAGGCTTAAATAACAGTTCACCCATAAGTGCAATTGGAATCATCCCTACCATGGCTGTTAAAGAAGTGAGCAGTATAGGACGAAAACGGGCGGATGCGGCTTGGATAACCGCTTCCTTCAAATCCATTCCTTCCTGTCTCGAATCTTCAATAAACTCAATCAGTACAATACCGTTGCGTACAACAATACCCGCTAAGGCAATTAACCCCATGATACTCATAAAACCTAGCGGAGTACGTGTAAAGAACAAGCCTATTAACCCTCCAGAGATAGCCATATAAACAGTAGTCATAACGATAAAAGGTATAGATAAGGAGTAGAACTGCATTACGATTAACATAAAAATCAAAAAGATCACGACAATATATAATCTGCCCAAATCTTTAAATATATCCTCCTGCTCGGAGGTTTCGCCATCACTCTCCCAGCCATATCCTGGTGGGAACTGAACACGGCTCATTTTCTGTTTGATTTCTTCCATCACATCTGTTGCCGTACGTCCATCTACGTCGGCTTCAACCGTAATCGTACGGACCAAGTTGTAATGATTTATTTTTTGGATGGAAAACGAAGGTTTCAATTCAGTCAGCTGTGCTAAAGGGATTTGTTCACCGTTCGCATTGGTAACATGTACCTGCTGAAAGAGAATGTTTGGATCCTGTTTTGCACTCTCTAGCGTCATTTTTATATCGATCAGTTTTTTACCTGTATCGAAATTACTAAAGTCCACTCCTTGGCCAATCAGCTGAAGCGTGCGTGTCAGATCCGTATAATTAACGAGATACTGATCCATAGCCTCCTTATTAACTTGAAATTCCAAAGCGTAGCGGTCCATACCGATATTATCCTGGACATCTTTTGTTCCTTTTATCGACAGAACTACTTCTTTAACCTGTTGTGACAAGCTGCGCAGCTGTTCCAAATCTTCACCGGAAATGCGGATAGACACCGGCTTACCAACAGGAACTCCAAGCTTAGGCACCTTCAACGTGATGGGCAGACCCGGATAACGTTTTTCCAGCTGCGTGCCCCATTTCTCCGAAGCCTCTTCTGCGTTAAATTTTCCTTCCTCTCCAAGAACAGCCACCTGCCCAATCATCACTCCTGATTTTGATTCCGCAGAGACATCTTTAAAAAGCTCTGGAGCGTCACCTCCAGCGGCGTACGTTACTGTTTTCACGTTCGGCTGCTGCTTTGCCCAATTGGAAATATCCCTGGTAACCCGATTTGTTTCCTGAATGGAGGTACCTATCGGCAACCGTATATTAATGGTAAGCTGCGGATCATCCGATCTTGGAAAAAGCTCTATCGGAGTGAACATAATGAGCCCGTAAGCCAATGTGCTGATTAAAAGGCCAGACATCCCGACCAAAAGAGGTTGTTTCAGCACCTTAGGCATTAATTTTTCGGCATAAACATCACGCAGAATGTCGATCTGTTTGCCCAAGAGCCCAGCCGATTTACGGTTATTGAGTTTCTCTTTACTGTGTCTCCAGGATTCATACCACTGTCGGAATATGGGGATGATGGTGAAGGACATGATCATAGATGCCAGCATTGTAAATGAAACAACAGTAGGAATGGGCTTGATGAATGAGCCAACGTCTCCCGAAAGAAGAAGCAATGGAGCAAAAGCCGCTATAGTTGCCAAAGTGGCCGTCACAATGGAGATGGCTACCTCCTTGGTTCCTTGTACTGCTGCAACCGAAGGGTTTTCCCCTAAGGTATTTAGCCTTCGTTCAATATTATCATTCACAACTACCGCATCGTCTACTAAGATGCCCATTACAATGATCAATCCGACTACCGAAACCTGATTTAAGGTAACACCCATCATTGGAAGAATGATGAACCCGATTGCAACCGAGATAGGAATCGCCATTGCCACGAATGAGGCTGTCAATAGATTTAAGCCTAACGTACATACGAAGATAACGGACAACATAGCAAATATAAACTCACGGGTAAGACCATGAAAAATCTTGTTCACACGATCCATCTGTGAAAACACAATTTCGAGCTGATATTGCTTCGGCAGACTTCTTTGCAATTCGTCCATTTTCTCAGTTACTCTATCGTGCATCGCCGGCACATCACTGCCGGTATTACTGCTGATACTGATCGTTAGAGCCGGTTTCCCATTAAAAAAGGGCATATAATCCGGTGACTTGTGTGTGAGCGCCACGCGGCCGACATCTTTCAAATAAATCGGGGCCCCGGAATCCGTTCTGGAGATAATAACTTGATTCAGATTCGCTACGTCCTTTGATTCCTTGACGATAAGCTGATATGTACGTTCATTGTAATCTACGTTACCAATCGGATAATGTTCATTTTCTTTTTGTACAGACTGCATCAATTGTTCCCATGATATATGGTACTGCTGCAGCTTCTGCATATCAATCTGAACCCGGACCTCCTGATCCGGAATCCCTTTGATGGTTACTTCCGATACACCTGGAACCGTTCTTAATTGATCTTTCCACGAAATCATTAGATTATGCAGTTCATAAATCTGTTCGATAGAGTTAGCAGTAATCGCATACGATTGAATAAATGCCTTGTTCAAATCGTCGTTGATTACAGGTTGTTGTGCGTCGTTCGGAAGATCAGCTTTAGCATCCTGGACCTTTTTGCGCACTTCATCCCAGATCGCTTTTGCATCAGCATGGCCTTCCGTTTCGATATGGATGGTCGAGAGACCGTTTTCGGATATGGAGGCAATTTTTTTGATACCCTGAACTTCTTTTATTTTTTGTTCAAGCGGTTTCGTAACTGTCTGTTCTACTTTTTCCGGCGTGGCGCCTGGATAAATTGTAGTAACAATAGCCTGTTTTAAGATAATGTCTGGCATTTCTTGCTTGGGTAGCTGGGTGAACCGATAGGATCCAATCAGTATCGCCATAACAAAGAAAAGAATTGTGATTTTCTTCTTCTTTACAATATACTCTATCATTTTGCTTCACCTTGCACGATCTGGAGAGGTGCTCCTTCAAACAACAGTTCTGCGCCACTTGTGACAATATGGTCTCCGACATTCAACCCCTTGGTAATCTGAAGTTTACTACCAAACATTTTTCCGACCTCTACGACGGTTTTAGTCGCTTTTTGATTCACTTCTTTGTATACAAAGGGCTTATCTCCGCTACTGATAATTGCCTCTGCGGGTAATAGAATCCCTTCATTACCGGAGCTTTGACGAGCTGCTTTTACAACTTGCCCGGGCATCCACTTATGATCTTCATTAGGGATAAGCACTTCGACGTTAATTGTTCCTGTGTTTGCATTGGCCGCCGGGTAGATTTTGTTGACCGTGCCTTTCCTAATTTCGTTGTAGAGATTAATGGTAACTGTTTGTCCCTTCTTCCAGGCTGTAATTTCACTGTCCGGTACAGGTAGCAACACCTTCAGCTTGTCGATCTGTCCCAAGCGGTAAACAGGCTGGCCTGAACTGACCAGTTGTCCGACACTTACCGTTTTCTCGAGTACTATACTTGAGATAGGAGCTTTCAATGATGTTTTGGACAAGGACAGTTCAGCCTGCTTCTTGGAAACAAGAGCCTGCTGATAAATAGCTGAAGATTGTTCCAGAGAAGCAGTCGCCTGTTCTTTAGAAGCAAGGGCAGAATCTCTGCCGGATTGAGCCTGTTTTACGTTGGCTGTGGCAGACTCGCGCTCCTCCTGAGTAGCACCTTCTAACAACAAGGACAAGGCCTCATGTGCGTCCTCCAGATCCTTCATTGCATTTGTAAGGGAGACTTGAGAAGCCTCATAATCCGCCTTTGTGACGGCTCCCTGTTCATACAGTTGTTCGATGCGTTTCGCATCTACCTGGGCTTTATTGTGAATCGCTTGCGCACGTTCCACCTTTGTCTTGGCCTGTGCTTTTTCCTGTTCTCTGGCGCCTTTTTTGATCTTGTTCGAGTTGGCTTGTGCCGCTTCGATTTGCGCATTGGCGGATTTCAAAGCAGCATCGGCTGACTGGATAGTTGCTGCAACGTTACTCATACCCGCTTGAGCCTCCAACACGGCCTTGCTGCTCTGCTCAACTTGCAACAGATAATTGGATGGGTCTAGCTTGGTCAGAACCTGACCTTTTGTGACGGAGTCTCCGATATTCACATTTGCTTCAAGTACACGACCCGGTACTTCAAAAGATACAGTCGTTTCATCATAAGGCTGAAGAGTACCAGAAAGATTGTATATGACAGATAGTGGCTCCTTATTGACTACTATTGCTTTTACCATATGAGCCTCAGTCCCAGTTCCCTTCGCTTTACCGGGACTTTGGGATGAGCATGCTGAGGTCGATATCGCCAATAGGACGGCTATTGAAATAAATACCCATCGTTTGTTCATACGAAAATTCACTCCTCTTTTGCCGGTATACATTCTCGCACCCTTACATGTTTTTTAGTCAACGTTAGAAAGCTAAGATTGCTAATTTCTATTTTTTATTTGAAATACCATGCAAAAGGATTTCCATAATCGATTGAAGCATTTCTCCCATAGAGAATTGGTGTTTTACAAGAAACTTCGGATTATAAATTTGATTAATAGCGCCTAAATATAACTCCACAAATAATGGCAGATGGATACGTTTAATGGTGCCATCTTCAATACCTTTTTCCATTAATAGAAGAACCATCGACCATTCCTCGTTTAAAAATTGATCTAGCTTGATCCACTGATCATAATGATATCTTTTTAAATCAGACAATAAACGAACATCCATCAATTCAAACTCTTCTGGAATATAAATGAGAATTTGTTTAATTTTCTCTAGCAAATCTAATTCTTCATTTTCTATAATTTGCTTTCCTTTTTCTGTGATTTGAAAAATAATTCTATTAATTATTTCTGCAATAAGTTCATCTTTTGAGGAAAAATGCTCATAGATGGTTCCTTTACTGACAGCTAATTGTCTTGCTAAATCACTAATAGTAAATTTAAACCCTTTTTGTTGGATTTGATGAATCGTTTCACTTATGATTCGTTCTTTCATTCTTCTTCCTCCTTAAACCTACAGTACCGAAAAATTATTTTTGGTACTGAATAAGTACATTATACATTCTTAATTGATACAGTCAAGAGTTGCACATTAAGTAGGGATAGGTTTTCAGCGCCATCAAAATGACAAAAATAAGCGATTCTTTTTGTAAGCTACGACATGGAGAATCGCTTATTTCTATTTTAGAGTACTTATATAGCTGTAACTTGACAGCGATGTGGTGAAACTCCAATAATGTTGTCGACAATCTAGTTTGAATTTTTTAGTTTATTGAATTAATTGCAATACCCAATCTTTTATGTCTACAATCCGCAAGTGTTTTGGAGCGGTATCTGTCCCTGTAACGATCATAGGTACTAAAGAGTCTTGTTTATGCAACGAACCATGCCCACCCCCATTCAAGTGTGTCGGAGAATTTTCTCCTACTAATTCATAGCCCGGACTGGCTGTTACCACAAGTTGACGACCTGGATGGGAATGTAGAGCGCTGTACAGTCTCGCTAAGGCATCCGGATAATTGTGATAAGTAATGTGTTTACCCTTGGCTTCTATATCCAAAATAGACAGATTACCTGTAAGGGACCATGTTTGGTGATACGGATCAATGTAGTTCCCCTTTCGTCGGTAAGAAAGTTGTCCACCTTTGTTGCCTGCCATTACATGAATGTCCTTGCCTTCCTTCCATGCAATTACATCAATCCGCGCATCAGTCTGTAACAATTTGGCAATTTGTATAAGTGGCACTCGTTTATCAAGTGAGTAAACGTACGCCATTCTTTCATTTACAGCCAGTACAATTTGATCATCGTCCTTCACAGGTTTACCTAATTTTACAATGCGATAAGGAGCCAGAAGTTGTCGCAAGGAAATCAGTGCTTTGTTCCGATCACCATGAATAAATGTTTGTCCGCTATCCCCCATAACAACCCATGTTGTATTGTTCATTGCTGCTTCCCAGGAACCATAAGCAGCGAAAATATGCTGCAGTTGACGATCCACTTCTTCGATTTTTTCTGTCTCCGTCGGTCCGTACTTGTGCACAGCCTGATCCAATTCGGGAAAATAAGCGATCGTAAAGGAAGGAAGCTGTCCCTTTTCGATAAGATATTTTATTTCTTGGGCAGAGAAACGAGCGTTGAGCCCGTACGACTTTACTAAATTAAAATGAGTACGATTCTGTGAATGAATCTGGGCGAAGGAGCCCAGCGAAAGAAAAGTCGGTCCAAACGTTTCCAACTGTGGCGGAAAATTTTGCTGATTAGCAATGATTCTTGGAAGATCCAGGCGATGCATTGTATTTCCTCTATAAAGAAGCGTATTAATGGAGGCGGATGAATTTCCCCTTTCTTCCAGCTGTTCGTGAATCGTTTTTACTTCTCGGCTTAAATGGACATTGTTTAAATTGTACAAGCTGTCTTTCACAATGGACATTGGACCACTCTTCAGTGTTTCAATTGTCCCACCACTGCCATAATTAACAAGCCGTTGCTCGCTAGTATCATACCAGACCAACCCAGGAATACGGTGCTGATCAGGATTTGTTCCGGTTAGTAGCGTACCGTCAATCGTGACAGACATTGTCGGGAAGGAACTGACCACTTCGGGAAAATAGTTGCCGTGAGCTAGGAGAAATTGTAAGGCCGGAGCACGTCCTGTACGTATTGCTTCCCTTAACGGTTTATCCATTAAAGAATCAATGATAAGCAACATAACCGGCTTGCCGCTGTCGGTAGGAGAAGGGATTGACTGTGTATTCAACGGGTCGGAAGATTTATGAAAGATCTCCCCACATCCTACAAGCATACTTAGGATGACAATAATGGCGACTCCGCTATACACTCTACGCTTTATTCTCAGTACTCTGGTTAAGAAGATAATATGGCTACGCATCTTGTAAATACCTGCTTAATAGTTGTTCTTTTGACATAATGAGAAACTTTGGAACCAGGTTCTTCTCTTTCCATCCCTGTTGCTTATTCAAATGACACAGGATGAATAACGGTTTCATATAAAGCTGCTTTAGTTTTTTATAATAACCATTCTCGATATCCTTCACTTCAAACCCAAGACGGCTAACACCTCGGTGTAACACAGTAATACCAATGATGCCTTTAATGGTCTCTCCTTGTGGATGATTACGAATAAAAT